>Ga0308019_10000486_pt1 | contig 25067 bp, 16 predicted proteins | sample Neamet284_FD_203135 | JGI IMG/M metagenome (GOLD analysis project Ga0308019, IMG submission 203135) | Marine microbial communities from water near the shore, Antarctic Ocean - #284 | ecosystem: Environmental > Aquatic > Marine > Unclassified | place: Southern Ocean | collected 2014-10-01 | reverse complement strand
ACAAACCCACACAAAGACAATGTAAATATGGGTCGAATAATTTTGAAGAAAGATTTCGTTGTACACCGATTCACTCAAGATGTGCCATGTCATTATGCTTAGGAAAATGGCAGTTGTGATGCACGATGAGAAGTACAATCCAAGATACGAGCCAGCGGAGCTCGTCCTGATGCTTGCAAACCGACTCATGGGGTTTGATGAGTGATGTTTGGTATAAACTCGTTGCCGATACTCATGAAGTAAGCAATCCAGTGAGCCCAAGTTCATGGCTGTGGACATCCACGACAACACCGTTTCCAGGCAATAACAGCAACTTATCTTCGGAATCAAGGGCAAACACACCGACACCGACATCGTCGCTTAGGTGCTTCAATTCTCTGCGTACCACATTTTGATGCGTGTCCATGTGGACGAGGGGGCGCAAGTCGACAATCACAGTGTCACCTTGACCAAGGCGAGAGGCAATACCTCGAGTGGGGATTCGATTCATCACGTCGGGTGCTACGTAGCGAAGGGCTCTGTTTGGGATCACTGGTGGTGCCGCTGATAAGGCTGCAAGGTCATGAAAAGGCTCGCCATCTGCCGTGACTGGACCGTTCCAACCAAGCGGGACTGGTTTGCGTGGTGGTTGAACGCCCACTGGTTCGGGAACAAGGGGGAGAACCGAGGCGACTGGCTCGGGAAGAGGTGCAATCTGTTGCTGGACACCCTCGGGCGCTTGCTGTGCTTGCTTCGCTGGCCGTTTGGAATGTGGCGCTGCTTCAGGATCAGGAAGTCCGAAAAATTGCCAAAGACTTGCCATATTCTCACCGTTCACAAATCAAGATCGTCAAGCGATCCTGTTAGATCCGATACTGGAGAGGCTGCTGGGGTATCAGTACTTACCGGTTGAATCGCAGCAGGTTGGCCCTGTTGGGCTGCCAAGTACTGCGCTCCATAGTGGCTCCATTGTTCCATGGACCATCCTTCAGGCAGGCCGGTGACGGGCAAAGGTGGCCCGCTTGGGGCCGGCGCAGGTGCGATTGGTTGGACGACTGCAGCAGGTGCGATTGCTGCGAAGGGATCTTCTTTCGGTGCAAACGCTGGTTCTGTTGCGAATGCTTGAGTTGGTGCGTACATCTGATCGGTTGCAACTGCTTGAGTTGGTGCGTACATCTGATCGGTTGCAACTGCTTGAGTTGGTGCGTACATCTGATCGGTTGCAACTGCTTGAGTTGGCTGTTGAGCATAGCCAGTTTGGCCATAGATGTCTGCCTGTGCTGCGGGTGCTGCATAATCTGGAGCGGCAACAGGTGCTGTTGAGTTCATCACAGGTGCCGGTGGTTCGCCTGAAGGCATCGAGGCAAAATCTGAGAAGTTCTCAGAGTCCCTGGAGTTCTTTCCGCGTGTGAGCAATAAGAATCCAGCGAGCAGCACAACGATGATGCCCAGGCTTCCGATGATGGCGCTTGGAACGGTTCCAATTGCTTCGCTGACCGATTCAATGAATCCATCAGCAGGTCGCTCTGTCACGGTGAGTTGTATCGAGGCCGTTGAGAATTCACCATCATCATCGGTCACGGTTAGGACGACAATCCACTGGCCCGGCGGGAGATTTTCAATCGTGTACATTGGGCCTGAAAAGTCAACATCGCCCGTTTTTACTTGGTCGAGGTCAGAATCGTAATGGTCGCTGTCCCATTGATAGAGGAGGGTCAATTTGTCACCCGCTGTTTCTCGTGAAGTCAATCCCGAAAGCGTGATGTTTTCGCCTTCCATCAGCGAAATGGTGCTGGTGGAATTTGTAATGGTCGCCGATGGAGGAAGGTTCTGTACGCTTACGTTGACCGAGGTCAGTGCTTGAGCTCCATCGTCATCGGTGACGGTTGCTGTGATCTGACGGATACCTCGCGTCGACCACATAGCGGTAATTTCAGTTCCTTCCATCTCACAATCATTGAGTGCATTGCCGTCGCTGTCACTGTCGATTGCAGCGTTCATGTCCCAGCACACGACAAGCGTGTCAAGGTCCGAAGCAGTGTCATCAACGATGGCAGCAAAGGTCACGTCTGCATCTTCCAAAATGGGCACATCAGAACCTAAGCCAGTGATGGTAGGAGCGACGTTGCGAATGTTGACGCTGGCTGTTTGAACCACTGAACGTTCACCATCATCGTCGTACGCAACCACTGAGATGTTGTGAATGCCAGATGTCGTCCATGCAACAGTTGCTGTCGATGCAGGACCACGCGTGGTCTCTGTCCAGTTGAGGTTGCGATCTGAAGGCGTCCATTCGATGTTGATGTCATCACGATCTGAAAGCGTATCATCTGCGTTGATTCGAAGCAAAGCCACTTGGTCTTCATCCAAGTTCCATACCCCGAGGCTATCGACGCTCAAGTTCGAGCCGCCGTACCACAGTTCTGGTGCAGCAAGTGTCGGTGCAATGTTGAGCACATCAAGCGGGGTTTCCACCGTCGTTGTCGCACCGTCATCGTCGGTTGCAACTGCTGTGATCATCATGATGCCTTCTGCCATTGGCGTAATGGTGCATGTTGGTTGGGTGAGCCCCTCTTCACACGCCATGCCCGGCCAAGAAATACTGACTTGTTGGCCTGAAGGAGAAACAGTGTCAACGTCACCGCTGTCGGTGGCGTCAATGGTTACTTTTTCTTCGACATCAATGCTTGGAACGACGCTAAGGTTGAGGTATGGGTTTCGGTTGAGGACGGTCACGTTGTAATGGATGATGTCCGTGTCGAGTTCTTCATCCGTGACGATGAGCCTGATGCTCCATTCGCCATCATCGGACCAGTTCCATTGTGTCCAGCAATCTTGTGATTCAATCACATCGATGAGGCCTGGTCGAGATTCAATCTCGAATTTACAGTTGACATCTCCGCCATCTTCATCGAAACTCTGAGTGGCGTTGAGGGTGACGTTCTCGAAGGTCAGTTTGTTCATATCAACGACCAGGGAGCCGGTTGGTGCTCGACCGATGAAGATGTTGATTTCAGCATCATTGTTGCTTCTGTTGGCATCCTCTGTGACCAGTTGATCTGGATCAACGGTGAACGAAAGAGTTTGGTTGCCGATTGCAGTTTCGGCAGGGACGGTCCAGTTGACAGTAATGCGTTCTTCACTGTAGGACGAAATCGCTGGAATGTTTTGTCGAATGCTGGTGCCATCGGGTGTGATGACTTCGATTTCGGTTGCCGGTGAAGTGAGGACACCTCGGTTTTGCGCAGGAATTGAGAAACTGATGAGATCGTCTGGGAGGGCTGCATACCCTGTGACCTTGCTCAAAATAGATGCTTCACCGTCACGAATTCGGGTGACGATGATTGAATCTGCTTGGGCTACAAGATCAATACCGACAACTGTCAAGTCGATAACAACGGTTGTGGCTCCGATAATTTCTGTTGCCGGGTCCCACACAATCACGCCGTTGCTGGTGAAGTCATCGCTTGAGGGGGTGCTGTCAACGACGTTAGAAACGTTAAGTTGACTCGTGATCACACCATTTCCATCGGTTGTGGGGTTGGCCAAGTGGCTGTCCAGCTCATAGCGCAACTGAAGATTTTTATTGGCCTGCGGGACATTGTTTGGAGAGGTGAGGTAGGTGGCCGTCACGGTTTGTTCAGAATCAGGAAGGGTGGCTAAAAATTGCATATCAACATCAATTTCAACGTTGCGTGTCCCTGGGGTGGAAGAAGAGGAAACGCCGTAGGAGTCGGTTGGGTTGTATTCCTTCAGCAACCAATCAATGGTGAATCCTGCAGCGTTTGAAACTCGCATCCAGGAGTTGTAACGGACAGCGGGGCAGTACCAGTTGTAACCAGCGGATACACCCGTTTCGTTCACTTCATTGATCTTGTAAGAATCGGCGCATCCAGAGTAATCAATGCTGTTCGTTCCATCCGTTGGGGCACCGTTGGCAGTGATTTGCCAGCTGGCGTTCTCAGGTCCAGCGGTGTCGAACTCACTTGGGTCGAAGTAATCGGAACTTCCAGAAACAGATGTTCCAGACATGAAAGGCATGTACCATTGGTCACCGAGATGAATCGGGAAGTCGTACTTTTCCTTTGGCGGGAGGTAGATTGTGTCAAAGGTAATCTCTGCGATGTCTTGTTCAAGGAATCCAAGATTAAAGGGCCGGAATGTGACATCCAATGTGAAATCGGAATTGATGACGGCAAGGTCGCGCACTCGGACCAAATCTTCGCCTTCGTAACCGATGTCGAGTCGGCCAGAGACCCCTTCGAGGGTGGCGCCACTGTTCCCAGAGGTGAAATCGCCATCGATTTCCAGTTTGTAAGCGAGCGTTTGAATGCCATCAATGGTGGTGAACAGAATGTCAGTCACCGTGTATGTTGTATCTCCGGTCAAGGTGTTGAGCGAAGCGGAAACATTCGCTTGAGCAATCAATTGGGCGACATCAAATTTCGTGTCGTAAACCCATTCGTCGCCAATGCGCCACGTGGGGAGATCCTTGTCCTTATCCCACCCTTCAGCGTTCATTGCATCAGTTGCTTCCTCAAGGAAACTGGATGAGGTGACGAAGGCTGTGAAAGGGGAAGCAAACATCAGGAAAATCAAGCCAAGAACAATTGGTCGGAGTTGATTCATGCTTTTCGGAAGAAGTACTCCTACTTGAGGTCGGTGGCACTTTGTGAAAAGCCTGCGGCTTGCGACCCCTGTGCATCGAGGTATTGTTGACCATAGTGCCCCCATTGCTCGATTGTCCACCCGTTCGGCAAACCATCTTCTGGTACAACTGGGCCAAATCCAACAGGTGTCATCTTCTCCTCTTCTGCCACGGCTATGGGTGCTGGTTGAGCGGTGATGGCCGGCTCGGCGGATGGGGGCTGAGTCCCGAACGCATCCATTTGCGGGGGCGTTGAGGGTCGACGTACCTGTGCCTCTTCGATGAGTGACGGCGTATCGAAGACATCATCCAGCATGCCCTCTTCATTGCCTTCCCACGGTGTGTCATTGCCGCCTTTCCTTCTGCGGGTGAGCAAAGCGAGCAAGAGTAGAACTCCGAACAGTAAGCCGATTTGAGCGAGTGAATTTGCTTCCTCGCCGATCAGTCCAGCACTGATTTGTTCGATGGAATTGCGTTCAGGTGGCGCCACATCAATCACCATTGTGGCTTGACCTGGGCGCTCAGGATTTTCATCCCAAGCAATCGCTTTCACTCGAACTTGACCAGGTGTCCTGAACATGTGCTGAACCGTTGTTCCAACCAAATCCGCATCGTTGTCCTTGATCCCATCACCGTTGCTGTCAACGGTGGTGTCCAGATCCCAAACGATGGTCAAAGCACCGATGTCGTTTGCAGAGTCAATGGTTTGTTGAGCGCTCAAGACGCATGTTTGTAACGCCATGCATGCGAGGTTTTGCAGCCTCACAATCGGCGGCATGTTGAGCACTTCGACATTAATCACCTCGCTTGTCTGAGCGCCATCATCATCGGTGACGTGGTAGATGATGGTGTGCGTACCGCTTCGGTTCCAAGCGTAGGTGAGCACATCGCCTTTGACATCACAATCGTCGTCAGCCCCACCAATGTCGTTGCTGTCGACGCCCGGATCAATGTCCCAACAACGAACCAGTGAATCTTTGTCGCTTACGGTATCGGTCGCGTTTCCAGTGATCGTGATCGATTGGCCCTCAGCAATAGGGAGGACCGATACAAGTGGTTCAATCACGGGCGGAACATTGCGAACATTGACCCATCGCTCGTTGATGGTGCTCGATTCCCCATCTGTATCGCTGACTTCCAAACGAATCGTATGGAGGCCAGAAGTCGACCACAGCATCGGGAAGGTGGAGACTCGACCAGAGTACGTGTACATCAGGGATGGTTCTTGTCCATCCGGCCACCATGTGTGGGTGAGGGTTTCCAAGTCGTCAACTGAATCCAAGGCTTGCCCTCTGACCGTAATGATTTCATCTTCATCCAAGTGCCATATTTGTTGTTCATCGCTGATGAGGATCGTTTCGTCCTTGAGCAAAGAAATCGTGGTGCTGTGCGGTGCGATGTTGGTGAATTGGATCTGAATGCTCGCCATTGTGATGGCTGAGTCATCATCGGTTCCAACCGCGGTGAATGTGTGCCACCCTTCTGTTGGGGCCGTTGTTGTGCACACTCGGGTGTAGTAGCCTTCTTGGCACAGCGTGTCAGGCCAAAACACATCGACGACACCAGGCCAAACGTCCTCAGAATCTGAATCGTTGGCGTAGGCATAGAGGGTGATTGGGTGCTCGACCTTGGCTTCACTTCTGGCGCTTCGGATTTCGATTTTCGGGGCCCTGTTTCCAATTGAGGCGATGAGTGTGGTTTGGCTTTCATCCCGCTCTTCATCGATCACGGTGACTTCAACGGGGTATTCTCCATCATCCATCCACGTCCAATTGACGCTGCAATCTCTTGAGGCCATCTTGATCCAAGCCCAGGTGCGGGTTCCGTCATCGTATGGGATGTTGAATTCACATGTCACGGTTCCACCGTCTTCATCAAAGCTGTTTTCAGCACTCAGTGTGACTTCTTCCATCGTGAGTGCGCTGGTGTTTTCAAGAACAGGGGTCGGGAGGCGACCAACAAACATGGCCAGTTCAGCGACATCATTTGCAGCATTTGCATCGGCTGAGTTGATGTTGTTTGGATCAGCTTCCCACGTCACTGGGACAACGCCTATGGCTTGATTTTCAGGGACCATCCAGGTGAAATTGATTTTGTGCGCTGCATAGGTGGCCAGCGGTGGAAGGGCGTAGGAAGTGGTGAGTCCATCTGGGCCAGTGACGCCGATGGTGGTGGTGGTCGAAGTGGTGATCCCCCTGTTTTGAACGCCGACTTCTACGAGCAATTCGTCCCCGGGTAAGACGTTCCATCCAGAGAGTGAATTCAACTCCGTGGTCACTCCGCTCCTGTTTCGAAGCACTTTGGCAAAGTCCTCACTCGCAATCAAATCGAGCCCAACCAAGAACTCATCGAGGGTGACGGTGGTGGCGCCAACATGGATGGTTGGGGATTCAGAGGCTGGGTCGATGCGGGCGATGATGCCATGGCTTGCCCAGTCAAGCAAGGTTGCAGAGGGGTCCTTCGCATCGCCAACATCGAGGGTAAAGTAAGCGGTCCCGTTGCTTGCTGTTGTGGCAGATTGGATTGAGCCAGTTGTTTCATGACGCAATTCGATTGGTAGATTATTGACGCTGTTAAAGCATGATGCAGAAGCATTGACCCACACACCCATCGGTGTGTTCAACGCTGTGATTGGGTTTTCTAGATCGATCGCAAGGCATGCATCGCGTGAACCCGGGTTGTTGTATTCATCAACGCCAGTTGCTCCAATGGGGATGTACCTCTTCAGTCGGAAGTCGATGGTCAAACCGATGTCATCTTCGGTATGGAGCCAAGCATAGTTCGACACTTCTGGGCAGTACCATCGGTAACCAGTTGGCGCCCCATCGCTGTTGACGGATTGCAGTTCGTACGATGCATTGCATCCGCCATAGCCAATGGTTTGCCCGAAACTGTTGCGCGGTTTACCGACGCTCGTGACTTCCCATGTGGAACTGTTTGCGTCGTTTGTGGGTGCAGGGAATGGAGTGATGTAATCGCTTGAACCGGACCACTGCGCAGAGGAAGTGGTTGTTGTCGTCCATTGTTCATTCAATCGCAATGGGAAATCATAGGTTTCTGAAACGGGACTGTAGGTGGTGGTGATGGTGATGTCACCAAGGATTTGGGTGAGGCTGGAAATGCCGTAAGGAACGAAGCGGATGTACATGTCCAGTTCACTGCGGAGGCTTGCTAAGTCGCTGACACGTAGGTACTCGGTTTGACTGTAGGTGATGTAGACGTTACCGGTGTACCCTTCAAGCGATACGCCAGATTTATCGAAGTTGGCAGAAGCACGAAGCGTATAGGCCATCACAGACATGTTGTCAACGGTTCGCTCAGTGATGGCCAACACCTCGGACACCGTGTCGCCATAAATCTCACCGACCGTGGCTTGAACACCGGTGTTGGTGACCAGCAATGTTGGATCAAAAGTTCCCGAGTAGACCCATTTGTCACCGACACGCCATGTTGGTACGTCGCTTACACCGGGGTCTTGAGCGCTTGTTTGGGCACTGGTTGGCTCTTCAGAAAGGGTGGTGTGGAACAATGGGGCTTGGACGCTCAAAAACAACAGCACAACGAGCGAGACAGCCGGAATGGCTTGCCTAAGGTTCGGGTGCATGCTACGCCACTCAATCAATAGAACATCAACGCTTCTCCTGTTGGAGCAGCAATCCTGACCGAATCAGTATTCCAACAAGTCCGCAAGTTCGTCCTTGATGATCTCGACTGCTTCAAGGATTTCGTCCTTGTGTCGAGCACCGGTGATCACCATCTTGCCGCTGCCGAAAATGAGGCAAACGACCTTGGGGTAGTCAAGGCGGTAAATGAGTCCAGGGAATTGTTCTGGTTCGTATTCGACCTTGTCAAACGGAAGGTGGAAGGTCAGGTTGTTGAGGTTCAATTTACGAGGTACGCCAGCTTGTGGCTCTCCGGTGAACTTGTCGTTACCTGGATAGTCTTCAGGGTAGTGGAGAGCGTAGGTTGCAACCATGTTCTGAACTTCGATTTCGACCTGGTCCAGATCCCATGTTTCGATACCAGCAGCGCGCAAATCATCGATCATGCGCTCAATACCAGTGTGGATGTTGTCTTCGTTCTTGCCACCGGTGCAAACAGCACGGCCTGAGCGGAACATAAGGATGGCCAACTTTGGGTCAGTGACTCGGTAAACGACACCAGGGAATTGCTCAGGTTCGTATTCGCAATTCAATTGAATGGCGATATCTGGGAGGTCCAGTTCCTCAGCAACTCGTGTGCTGGCAACCACGTTCACGACGGTTAGACGTTCTTCATCGGTAGTCATGATGTGAGCCATATATAACCCCTATATAAAAGAAAGGCAACCTCCATCGGAGCCTGAGATTGTATAAACGATGTACTGCGGACTTTTTACTGACCTGGAGTCCAAAATGGTACGTCTTGTGCGACTTCAACCCTCAATCCAGGGTTGCCAAATTTGGAAATAAGCGTGCGTCCACCAGCCAATTCGATGGCTTCACTCGTCGCTTTTGGGTCCTTGGTCAGCGCGACCATGCACCCACCTCCACCAGCGCCCGTGAGTTTTGCTCCAAGCGATGACGGACCCGCTGCACGGATCAAGGTGTCAAGTTCAGGGCATGAGACGCCAAGCCCTTTGAGCATGACCTGATTCTCGGTCATCGCTCTTCCAACCGCTTCGAAATCACCGTTCTTCAGGGCGAGAATGCCTCTTCGAGCAATGGTGCCAATCGTTTCGATTTCCTTCATCCGCTGCGGTTCGATTCGAATGGCTTCTGCTACTTTGGCAACCTGCGCGGCAGTTGGAGCGTAAACGCCGGTGTTGCCAATGACAAGGTACAGCTCGTCCCCACCTTTGGGCATGCCAAGGTCGTGAAGTTCCCAGGTGCGCACACCATCGCTCATGGCTAGGCGACGTTGATACATGTGTTCGACTTCAGGTTCGAGCACATCACTGAGCAACACAACCCCGCCATGAGCGCATGTTGACGCATCCATTGGTGATGCTCTTCCTCCTTGTGCCGCCGCTTCCACAGCGTGGCCTAAAAGGGCACATTCATCGATGTGAACAGCCTCATGTCCGACCAAATGGTGCTTTCGTTTGTCGAATTGAGCCAAACGTAGGCCTGCTTTCGAATCATCCTTCACTTCGAAAGCATCGGTGTCCGTCACCGTGCTGGCAAAACCTTCAGCCCAGCCGTCAGTGCCCGCATCGCCTTCGGTGATCCATCGCCCACGTGCTGCACGAAGAGCCGCACAGGCAGCAACACTCATCGCCGCTGATGAACCAAGACCAGATGCCCGTGGAATATCGCCTTTGATGTGAATCGATAAAGCCGGAGCGCCAGCGCTTTTGGGCCACAATCGATGACGGAGGGTGTTGAGGTGAGGGTGCTTCGATGCATCGAGTCTCGCCCCTTCCAACTTCCAATACTCGCCCTCGATTGGCTCAATGATGACGGTGATGCGTTGCTCGATGGCCACCGCAACAGCCGGCTGACCGAAAACCACAGCATGCTCTCCAAAGAGAATGCATTTTCCCGGAGCGCTTGCTTCGACCTTCATCTTGCTTGAGCCCCTCATGTCGGACCACACGCTCACGCTTCATATCCCTTGTTGAAACTCGATCGAAATTGATGATATTGTGACGGTGCATTCAAGCATTGGTTTTGGCTGGGTGTGGATAAGGGAGCCGTGCTTCCCTAGTGATTTGCTATGGAACACCCCCTGACAATGACATATGGTCCTTTGCCCGGGTGGGTTTTCCTCCTCGTGCTTGGGGGCGTTTCAGGCGGCTTTTTCCTGTATCAAGTGGTCAAAGCCACTCGGCTTGTCATGATCGGTGCTCCAGACGACCGCTTCGATAATTGGGGTGCTCGTATCAAAGAAGTCATCACGGGTTGGCTCGGTCAAAAGCGAGTGCTGGAAGATCGAATCGCTGGCGGAATTCACGTCCTCATGTTCTGGGGATTCCTCATGCTCTCCACCGATATGTTCGACCTTGCAACTGCCAACTGGTTCTCGCACAACATTCTGCCAGAATTCACCCGTGGCCCCTGGAACCTCATCGTTGAGACCGGGTACACCATTGCGCTCATCGGTTGTGTTGCTGCTTTGTTCCGCAGGGTCGTGTTCACACCTGACAAATTGAAGGGAAAGTCGCAGCTTGAAGGGAATTTCATTTTGGTTCTGATCATGACCATCACCCTCACATCGTTCGTTGTTGAAGCCGGCGAAACCGGAGTTTCATCGACGTGGGAGCCGATCGGGGCTTGGGTCTTCGAAACCATGAACCCGGGCACCATCATAGTCGTGGCATCGTATTGGATGCACATGTTGGCCATCTCGACCTTCCTCTTCCTCATCCCACTCTCCAAACACATGCACCTTGTGATGGCGTTCCCGAATGTGTTCTTCCATGACATGCGCCCAATGGCTACGATGGAACCCCTCGCCCGTGGCGAAGACGGGAAAGCCGTTCTCTTAGACGACCTCGACATCGAATCGTTTGGAACGGTCAACTACACCGACCTCACCTGGCGCAACCTCATCGACGGCTGGGCTTGCACTTCCTGCGCCCGATGCCAAGATGTCTGCCCTGCTTACGCAAGTGGAAAATCCCTCAATCCAATGCAGATCATCAAAGATGTGCGAAACTATGCCAATGACAATTCAACAGCCCTCATGGCAGGCGAAACACCCGCAGAAGACATCATTGCCCGCTTTGGTGAAGAAGCCATTTGGGCATGCACCACCTGCCACGCATGCGTTGAAGCCTGCCCAATTTACATCGACCATGTTCCGAAGCTGACCGATGCCCGTCGTCACTTGATGATGGAGCGCATGGAATTCGATGAAAGCGTCGAAGACACCATCGCACCTTTGATGGCCACAATCGAGAACTTGGAATCCGATTCCAACCCGTACGGATTGCCTGCGCATGAGCGAGGCGATTGGGCGGAAGGTCTGGACGTCAAGGTTGCCGAACCTGCTGAGTACATCTACTTCGCAGGCTGCGCTGCATCGTTTGATGAACGCAACAAAAAGGTCGCACGCGATACCATCAGCGTGATGAAAGAAGCAGGCCTCGACGTTGGTATCCTCGGGATGCAAGAAGGCTGCAGCGGTGACTCAGCACGCCGTGCAGGCAATGAGTACCTGTTCCAAATGCTGGCAGAAACCAACCTCGCCACCTTCGAAGAAATCGGCGTCAAGAAGATCGTTGCTTCATGCCCACACTGTTTCCACACCCTTGGAAAAGAGTACAAGGAATACGGTGGCCAAGACATCGAAGTGATGCACCACTCTCAACTCATCAACCATCTGCAACAGGAAGGAAAACTACCAGCCCCTAAGCACGACCCTTCCGTCACTTTCCACGATCCGTGCTACCTTGGACGAATTGGTGGGGAATTAGAAGCACCTCGAAATGCGATCGGTGGCGTCGATGTGGAAGTTGAACGCCATGGAAAACAATCGTTCTGTTGTGGTGCCGGTGGCGCTCAAATGTGGATGGAAGAAGACGCCGACCAACGAGTCAACGTCATCCGGGCGAAGGAAATCGCAGAAACCGGGGCAGATACAGTTGCCGTCGGTTGCCCATTCTGCTCGACGATGGTGAGCGACGGTTTGTCAGCCATCGATTCTGATATGGAAGTCAAGGACATTGCTGAAATTGTTTGGGAACAAATCAAAGCCAACGATGCAGCAATCGAAGCAAAGAAAACAGCAACAGCTGAAGCAGAAGCCTGATTCTGGTGGTGGCTTGGTGCACTCGGCCATCGATCAAGCCTCCCTTCTGGCTTGGTATGCTGAACATCAACGAGACTTGCCTTGGCGCCATGAACATGATCCGTGGCCTATTCTGCTCTCAGAAATACTCCTCCAACAAACTCAAGTGAGCCGAGGTACGGTGTTTTGGCACCGCCTCTATCAACGGTATCCGACCGTTCAGAGCATGGCAGATTCAACCGAGGAGGAGGTCCTTTTTCTCTGGCAAGGTGCAGGGTATTACAGCCGTGCTCGCCGCTTGTTCCAGTTGTCGAAAGTGGTGTGCGCTGCCTTGTCCGATGGAGGGTTTGACGGCCGCATGCCAACCACTGCCAAGGAACTCGAAACACTTCCTGGCGTTGGCCCTTACACCGCAGCAGCAGTTGCAAGCATCGCTCATGGGGAAGCAGTAGCGTGCGTTGACGGCAACGTACGACGGGTGATGGCTCGTCAGACCGCTCAAGCAAAACCTTCTGACCGTTCGTTACAAACATGGGCTGATGCTTCGCTTTGGAAGATCGATGCGGGGAATTGGAACCAGGCGGTTATGGAACTTGGTGCGACGGTTTGTACGCCAAAGAAACCGCTGTGCAACGGGTGTGCCATCCGTTCATCTTGCACGGGTATCGCGACGCCTGAAATGTACCCTGCTCCCAAAGCACGACCCAAGAAGCGTGTTGATCTGATGTGCATTCTTCTGTTCGATTCAAAGGGTCTTCCTCATCTTGAACAGCGCGACACCTCTGGCATCCTCGCAGGTATGTGGGGGCCAACCATGGCACTGGAACTCGACGTCGAATCCCTTGACTACCTCGGTGAGGTTCACCACGTTCTTTCACACCGAGATTTACATGTTCGGGTTTGGATGGGCCAGACTGATACAGGCGTTGACCCAACGACGGTCCCCCTCTCTTCGCTCGACCACAAAGTTCTGGCTCTTGGCAGCCTAGCAGTCAAGAAGTGACCAGCGTCGAAAATGCAATCTCGTCAAGCCTCTAGGTTCGCTCTTGCTAACCTGAGCTCATGCTCGAATGAAGCAAGCATCATGATGAGGCTGAAGAACAGAAGGTACTCTGCAGGGGCGGCAACGTTGATCCAGGCTTGCGCCATATCGAGGAACGAGGCTACATCTCGTATGCCCTCATCGATGACCAATGTTTTGATTGGTTTGACGAGTGCGAGGTTCATCACCAACAGCGAAGTTCCCGCAACGCCCAGCCAGTACTTCCGATGGGTATGCCCGGTCGTTTTCAAGCCGGCAAGGGCAGCATGGGACGAACATGCCCAGATGTAGCCGCCGACAAAGGTGGTTAGGGCGAAGATGCAGTGGAGCACGATTTGGTCGTGCATGTTGAACCATGAGAGCAAAATAAGAGCCGAACCAGTGACGAGCCCGCTTATTCGTGAGATCCGGAGGGGGCCCGGTTTGGCTGAAGGTTCAAAGTTGGCTGAAAGCCGGATGGCGAGAATACACAGCATCACACCGGCGGCAGTGAGTCCAAGCGTGAACACCACCCTTTCCAATCCAGGGGAATCAGATTCCGAAATGAAGAACGGAATGTCCCTTGAATGCCCAGAAAGCGCATGGATGAGCATTGACGACGAAGTTGTAACCAAAATCAAGATCCACGTACTTCGCAATGTTCGAAAATCGTCAAACATGAATTTACCGACACGCAAATGTTTGCGCATCGACCAGTCGATCACAAAAATTCCCTCACAGTGTCGTGAATGCATTGGTCAAAGGAACGCCATTCCATCTCCAATACATCGGTTGCTTTTTGCGAAGAGAAGTCTGCATCGCCTCTGAAAAAGCCCTTGACTGTTTTTCTTGTCATCCTGCGAGGAGCACCAAACAGTCCCATCATCCAATCGAAGAAGACAAAGGTCGGCATGAACATCACGGGGATTGCTCGTTTTGGGGATTTGGTTTCAGGGTACAGTTCTCGAATCCGTTTGCACACAGCGGCAATGGTCGAATTGTTGTGAGGTGCGACAATAAAACGCCCCTTTGCTTCATCGATTTCATACGCTTTGCGATGTGCAGTTGCCACATCCACAACATGAACAAAGGCCATTGGAATTTTTGGTGCCAATGGGAACTTTCCTTTCATGGCATCATCAAACCACTCGACGCTCGGTGTTGCTCTGGAAAAACCGCCCCCAAGCACGCCGCCAGGGTTGATCACGCGCAGGTCCAAATCCCAGCGTTCAGCGAGTTCCCAAGCAAGGTGTTCGGAGTCAGTTTTGGCGATGACATAGGGCGATGAGCGTTCGGTTTGCCAATCGTCCTCACTTTTCTCTTGGCCTTTGGGCATCGAGCCAACTGCAGCGATGCTCGATGTGTAAATCACCCGGTTTATGCCGTTTGAATGAGCGGCATAAAACAGATGCTGGGTGCCTTTATTGGCGGTGTCGATGATGGTGTTTGCTTCACCGCTTGTGGCATAGACTGTAGCGGTGTGAAACAGGGTTGCACATCCACTCAGGTGTTCGGTCCACCCATCGGCTTCAAGCACATCACCCTGAACGATTTCAAGGCGTTCGGGAACGCCTAAATCAAGAGCATGCTGGCGAACATGGTCGACCTTCTTCGGATCGCTCAAGTCGCGAACAGACCCTCTGACATTGTAGCCATGCTGGAGTAAATCACGTACGATGTGGTTTCCTATGTGCCCGTTGACGCCGGTGACAAAAACAGTGCTGCCATTGGCTTCACCTGCTTCGCTCATGGCCAGCCCAAGCGCTGGAGCGTCTTAACCTTCAAGTGAGGAAGGCCACACCCAAGACCGTATCCCATGCCTTTACGCCTGCACGACACCCGTCGAAGAGAGAAAGTAGATTTCTCGACTATGGTACCCGGCAAGGTATCGATGTATGTGTGCGGTGTCACCGTCTATGACCGCTGCCACCTTGGCCACGCCCGATGTTACCTTGCCTTCGATTTGATTCATCGCTGGCTTGAAACCTCAGGCTATGATGTCCATTACGTTCAAAACTTCACCGACATCGATGACAAAATCATCGTCCGAGCAAATGAATTGGACGGGGATTGGAAAGCCCTTGTCGATGCCAACATCGAGGCGTATTACGAAGACATGGATGCCTTGAACATTCTTCGTGCAGATGACTACCCACGGTGCACTGACTATGTGGACGAAATGATTCGGATCACGAAAGATCTGATTGACAAAGGCAATGCCTACCAAGCCAACGATGGCGTTTACTTCCACATCGATTCAGCCCCCGAGAAGTACGGTGCCCTCACTGGACAAAACATCGAAGCAGTGCGCTCAGGCGCCGGTGGCAGGGTTGATGGGACCGGCTCAGGTAAACGCGATCACAAGGACTTCGCTCTATGGAAAGCGGCCAAACCAGGCGAGCCAACATGGGATTCACCATGGGGACCAGGTCGTCCCGGCTGGCACATCGAATGCACAGCAATGAGCATGGACTACTTCGGTGCCCAATTTGACATTCATGGCGGTGGCCATGATCTCCGCTTCCCACATCATGAAGCTGAAATCTTCCAAGGCGAGTGCCACACGGGCTGCAGTCCTGTTGTCCAACATTGGTTGCACAATGGCTTTGTCAACATCGATGGTGAGAAAATGAGTAAATCGCTTGGTAACTTCTGGACGATTCGCGATATCTTGCAACAAGTCGACGCTATGGTGTTGCGCTTTGCCCTCATCAATGCCCACTACCGTTCACCCATCGACATGAACGAGACGCTGCTCAAGAACGCTGAGCGCAATTACAACAAGGTGCTGGAAACCTATGTGGCCATGCTCAAAGGACGCACCACTGAATCACCAGTTGACCTGCCTCACGCTGATCTCACCTCTGCGCTGCCACTTTCCAAATCGCTCGGACTTCTCGAAAAGATGGGTGAAGGTTTCGCTCGAGCCATGGATGATGACTTCAACAGCAGAGAAGCCGCTGCGAAAGTCCTCGGAGCGGTTCGTGAGATGATGAAAACCTTAGGTTCAGGTCTTGATGCTGCAGATGCTGACGCCTTTGCCCACTACGCTGTTGGTTGGCTTGAAGAAACCGCTGGAACGGTGCTTGGTGTGCTCCCTACAAGGGAGATGGCTTTGGCAGAACCGGAAGAAGACCCACGCAAGGCAGCCGTTGCTGAGCAAGTGGAGGCCTTGTTGCTTGAGCGCACAGAAGCTCGTTCGTCAAAGGATTGGGCAAGCGCAGATCGAATCCGTGACGAACTCAACACCATTGGCGTTGTCGTCATCGACACACCTGCAGGTCCCACATGGGACCTTGCTTGAGTTTCAATCCTCTTTTTCGGTGACCTTTTTCGCTTCAATTGGAGGCGGTGCAGGTACAAACTCAGTTTCAGTCACAGCAGGTTCGAGTTCTTCCTCGTCCCAGATTTTCTCAATGCGTGCTTCATCGCTGAGGTTCAAATCCTCGCCACCGGTTTTACTGATCAAAAACAAGCCGACGCCCATAGCCACAATGATTCCAATCATTGCCATTTTGGCATTTTGCTTGGTGCTTTCAGAACTTGCACCATCGTTGTCGGAGGCTGTATTCTCTTCGTTGTCGGTGTTGGGGTTGGTGAGGCAAGGTGGTGCAGAGCCATCCTCGCACAATTCAATGGTGGTGCCATCATCATTGCTCGGAGGCGTGGTCACATCGCTGTCATCTGTTCCACTGTCATCGGTGCCGCTGTCGTCAGTTCCGCTGTTATCGGTGCCGCTGTCGTCGGTTCCACTGTCGTCATTACCGCTGTTTCCACCGGTGTTCTCGTCGTCGGTTGGCAGGGTGACATCGACGTCTGTTCGGTCACCGTCAGCATCCATTGCAACATCATAGTAGTCGTAAAGTTTGGTCAAATCGATGTGTGTGTTCGCCCAAGCAGAGCGGTTGATGACATCGAAGAAACGCTCGTCACCGGTGGTGAAGATTGGGTCGACTTCCATGCTCCTGAGGTGAGAGACGCCATCGTTGTAGTCGCCGTCAAAGGTTGCATCGAGGTAAGTCTGGACTTCTGCATCCGTGCTCCATGCGACACCGTCTGGTGCAGTCCAGTGTTCTCGAATGTCAGAGACATCATTGCGCATGGCCATGGCCATACCGGATTCGATGCTCGCCCATGATTGGGAGCCATCAACAACCGCTGTGGAGGTGATGTCGATTGCTTTCGAAACCCCGCCACCGACGATTAATTCCCAGTCGTCGCCTTTCAAATCAGTCATGATGTCTTGATCACCGAACAGTGCTTTTCCTTGCACGACGGTCAAGCGGACATCAGCATCCACTGCTTCGATAAGGTTCCTGTATGGATCGTCATGGAAGGTGTCCATGATCACCATATCAGCGACCATGCCTGTTTTGATTTGCCCAACATGGCTTTGCCATTTTGCTGCTGCTGCTGGGTTTGAAGTGACCATTTCAGCAAGTTGGTAATTTGAGAAGTGTGAATTCATGACTTCAGTGTTCCAAAGATCAGCGACCTTGAGTTCGTGAAGGTTCGATTTCGATCCACTTGGTCCCCAGTCTGGTGCCAGTGAGATTTTCACACCAGCGTTGTCAGCTGCACGAACATCGGTTGTGTTGCCGTAAAGCAGAAGATTGGAAAGTGGCGACCACACCAAGTTCGATCCAACGGAGGACATCTGGGAGAACTGTGAGCCGGTGAGGGCTGTTCCGTGGATGACAACGGTTGGTTGAGCCAAGAGGCCTTTGCTGTTGAGGAGATCAAATTCATCACGGCTTGTTTTGTCAACACCTTCTGAAAGATGGATGAACCATGCTTCTAAATCACCATCGTTCATATCGGCAATCTTGCCGTCAGCGTTGTAAGAGGATTTGTACCATTCACAGACCGCACAGGTGACGATTTTGTCCTGACCAAAGTTGTAGAGTTCGACGTTGCGAGACAAGGTGCTGTCCCATGCATCGTTGCCTGATGGCGAGCCTTGTACGGCGGTGACGCCACCAGCGATGGCTTGGACTTCAGCGTACTTCATCTGCTCTGAAGCCATGCCCCATCGGCTGTTGCTTTGCACGTTGCCCTTCATCCAAGTGATGCTCGGTCCGTAATCGTAGTTGTCGCCCCATTGACCACGGTTTGTGTACCCGCCTTCAGCGGATTTTTGGTTGTCATTGAGGTGAACTTCGAAGTCCCACAACGGGATATGGTTGTAGTGCATGTGGTTGTGCAAATCGATCAAACCAGGATAGATGGTGCCTTCGGTTTCAATCACCGGGACATTGGTCAGGTCGACACCGCTTGGGATCTTTGATCCAGTGGACCAAACGCCAGTTATCTTTCCATTTCGGACCATGACATTGCCTTGATTCAAGACATTGCTTTCCCCATCCATGGTGACAACTCGTCCCTTGAGAAGGAAGGCGTTGCTTGTTGCAGGTTCAGGAATGTTGTAGCATTTGATGATGTTCATGGCCGTTGTCGAGTCAGGACCACCTGTGGCCCATCCAGGGGTTGGGTCGACCTTTGAAAGGTCACCAGCACTGTCTTCGATGTAGGATTGCCCATACCACGAGTCTTGGGCAGGGAACGACATTGAGTTCATTGGTGCACCGTTTGTGTCGCTGATGGTGACGGTGTCGCCGTCGAAGTAGGACAACAACAGTCCCGAGTCTGCACTGAACACTGAGATGCGTCCGTCAGCAGGGATTGTGGTGTTCCATGCCAATTGGCAAGGCGGACTGCCGCTGGTGACGGTGATCTGCCAATCTGAAACATCAACAGGTGTTGCGCCGCTGTTCCACAGTTCGATGAATTGGTCGGAGTACTTCCCGTATTCACCGTCTGCGTTCCAATCGACGGCACCATAGACGTTTTGTGAGGTTTCATTGGAGACCAAATTATTTGGGCTGATGAAGAGTTCTGAAACAAATACAGTGCTTTCTCGGCCTTGAGGGGCATCGGCACCTTGCACCGAAGCAACCGATAGACTCGGGAGAAGCATCAGGAGGAACATGGCAAGGGCGGCACCGCGAATGAGTCGCATGGCGGGCCCTTGAGGAGTGAGCACATGAACTCGTCGGCACAAGTTGATGCGGTGGTATTGAAGAACCGCCGACGAACAGAAAGTGTCATGGCTGCTGTAAACCTCACTGAACCTGAATTCGCTGACATGGTTGAAAACAACAATATCGTCTTACTCGACTTTTGGGCAGAATGGTGCGGGCCCTGCAAAGCATACGGCCCTGTCTATGAACGCGTGTCAGAAGATTTCCCCGATGTCGTGTTTGGAAAGATCGATACCGAGGCAGAACCTCAACTTGCTCAAGCGTTCAACATCAAGTCAATACCCACCACGATTGCGTTCAAGGAAGGCATCGGTGTGTTCATTCAGCCAGGGGCGCTACCTGAAGACGCTCTTCGCGACCTCGTGACCACACTTGCTACGCTTGACATGGATGAGGTAAGAGCCGAAATCCATGCCCAAGAAGCTGCTTCTGAACAACCAGAGTGAATTTCATTGCAACAGCATGGAACCAATGTGTTCAAAACTCCCCGAGTCCCCCCGTAAACCATGAACCTACGTCCTTGGCTCATTTTGTTCGTGTTGATGACGACCAGTCTTTCAGGTTGTTTCGGAGAGCAAGCCACCGATGACGCCGAGGTCATGCCCGCATATGACGTCTATCCTGAGCCGTGGGAACGCAGCGATATGGTCTACGACGACAGCGATGTCTTTTCTCGAGTCACCAACAACGGTTCCTATGGAATCGACACAGTTCGCTCAGTCTTTGTTGCAGTCCCTTCAATCACGCTCGCTGATGGCGGTGCTGGAGCAACCGGTGGAGCAGAGGTCCACCTCGGTCTCTGGTTGCCAGTCATCGAAGGATGCGATTGGGAAGCAGGCAATGTTTCCGCAGAATGTCAAGTTCCAGTGATCGCAGAAGTCGGCCCCTACTACAACGATGGCGACGTCGATGCTTTGAGTCCTGCAGACCGTCTTGGCCGTATGCTTATTGAAAACTATGTTCCACACGGCTACGGTGTTGCACAGGTGTCTGTCTTTGGCACCGGTGAATCAAATCACTGTATGGACCTCATGGGCACGGATGAACAGCGCGGCATTGACGCGGCTGTGACGTGGTTGGGCACTCAAGGATGGTCCAATGGCAAAGTCGGACTCATCGGGAAATCATACGACGGGTCGACACCATGGCAAGCAGCAACCACCGGAAACCCACACTTGGCAACCATTGTCCCAATGTCCGGGCTGATTGGTGTTCACGAATTGATGTGGCGCAATGGAAGCATGGAAGCACGAGGGATGATCATGCACAACGGTGTGTACGGTTCATTCGGCGTCGATGGTGACACTGAAGACACAGAAAACCTCTGTGAAGGATACATCCAAGGATACGCTAACGGCCCAGCAGCCTACCTTTCAGGCGGCATGGTCGACTACGCTGGCAATGACTATTGGACCTCCCGCTCCTTCCTCGACCGTGTTCTTGAAAATTACAAAGGTTCGGTTTACATCATCCAAGGCATGCAGGATTGGAACGTCGATCCGCACATGGCGTTCCCAACCCACCAACTTGTCGAAGACGCTGGCATCGAAGTCAAAACCCTTGCAGGTCAATGGGCTCACGATTACCCAGACCGCCTATCGGGTCACAGCACCCTTCCATCTGGTGAAGGCGGCGAGGCTTACCCCTACACACTCCGTTGGGATTGGGCAGATGAGATGCTGTACTGGTTCGATTGGTACCTCAAAGGCGAAGGCCGATCCCCAACCTTGGGCGTCGAAATGCAAGACAATCAAGGTGGTTGGAGGTTCGAAGCCACTTATCCGGCAGAGGACACCTTCTACATGAAAATCGGCGCTGCCGATATGAATCCAAGCGGTGGATCGATGCTGACTGGAACCGAGAGCATCACACTCTCCTACGGTCCGTTTGAAGAAGATGTTTACATTGCAGGTATGCCAACGTTCCACATTCCAATCACTCCGCACACAGCCAACGGTGCTCACGCTTACCTCGAAATGTCGGATGAGTCCGGCATGCGACTCGGCCATGCAGTTATGGATTTCCGGTTTGCAGATGGAGGGCGTGATGGCAACCTCGCTTTGGTCGCCTTTTCCACGGTGACTGGTCAGATGGAATTCATGCCAATGGATGTCTTTTTGCAAGCAGGGGAATCAATCTACATCACGATGACTCAAACCGGACAGGATTACGTCCCATCACCGGCTGCACTTGGTGGATATTCGATTGCATGGGCTGGAGCAGAAATGACCCTTCCTCTTGTCAACCGCACATGCGCTGATTTATTCCAAGCACCTTTGCATGAATATGGCGAAGATGTTGGTCGTACCTGTTGATCATTGGAACATTGTCAAAATGTCCCTGAACAACGTTTTGGCATGACCCTCGCTTCGTTCGACCAAGCGCTTAACGATGAGTTCAGGTGTCGACCTTGCCAGATGGTTCCGTTTTGGTGTACGATCAACCATGAGTTCCAAATCAGCATCCAATCCAGTCGCTTCAATCCCGTCCACCCGTAGGTCAGTGCGACCTGTGGCTTTGATAATCGAAGGGGCGAGGTGAGTCACCAACATCATCGTCGTATCCTCTTGTGCTTCAGCCGCTAGCAGCATTCCAGCGATGATTCGTGCTCCAGCACCGGGTTCGGTGATGGCTTCAAGTTCGTCCGCAAGGATCAGTTTTGGTGTTGGGTCGCTGACCACGCTTGCCAGTTCGACAAGGGTTTGTTCGAGGGCCCCTGCGCTTTGAGTTCCACCAGCTTTCGCAAGGATGTGCAGTGCTTGGACTTGACCAACCACCGCGTGTCGGGCAGGGACAGGTAAGCCCATGTGTGCCAAAATACAGGTGTGAGCCAGCAATTCCAACAGTGTGGTTTTGCCACCAGAATTCGCTCCTGTCAACAGTGCGAGCGATTGGCGGTCGACCTTTTTGGCGCATTGTCCAAGACCATATGTCACGGCGTCGGGTTCCACGCCAAGAAGCAAGTGACGTCCTGCCTCGATGTGAATCCCATGATCGGCTAATTCCGGCATGGTGCATTGATTATCCATTGCCCAACGAGCCACAGCGACCCATTGATCAAGTTCGATGAGGTTGCGAACGGCTTGCTCACAGTGAGGCTGGAGTGGACCGAGGTTCCTCGCTAAATTGAGCATGTGTTCCGCTTCACCCGTGGAGAGTTTGTTGGAGAGAGCCGTATCGAGTTCATCAACGACCTTCCGATCAACCTTCGCTGGCCAATCTTTGGTGAAAATCGAATACGGTACTCGGACACCGGTGCCCTCCAATTCTTCTGCAAGTCGTTGTTTGGCAACTTCCATGGCATCGGTGATGACCACGCTGGTTGCGTTCTGTAGTTTCCGTTGGAAGGCAGCCCCATCCGACAAAGCCTCGAGCAGTTCACTGCCGCTGAGGTCCATCTTGGCACTGTCCATTGCTTCGGCCACTTCTTCATTCACTTCAGATTCAAGAGCCTTGACAATCTTCCAAAGACGGTCCCTGACATCGGCAATAACATCTAAATCACCTTGTTCGTCAATGCTGTTGAGCCACTCAGGCAAGCGTTTCAGTTCGGCGACAGCAGCGTGAATCTCTTGGAGGAAGGCGTCCCCTTCATCGCCGAGGTGTGCATCTTCAACAAGTGCCACAAGGGTGGAAAGTATTCGTTGATTGTTCTTGAACCAAGCAATGGTTCGTTCGGGTACAATCATTTCTGGCATTGGATTGGCGCCTAGAACGACCCATCCTTCGGGTGCATCAGCGGGTGCTCCTCCTCCGATCCACGTGACCCGCTTGAACACGGTGTAATCCTTCCAAGTCTCTCCTTCACCAGGCTGCAGAACCCTGCACCACTTCTTCAACGAGTCCATCGGCTTCTTACTGACGACAACGCGTTCGTACCGGTCACCGCTGTGGCGGGTTTGTCCAAGCCCCTTGAGGATGGATGCGATTTGGTTCATGCGCTTCGGGTGGTTGGTGGCAAACCGCATGGCGTCGGTGGATTTCTGCCGACGTTGAGACGGGTCTTCAACCGGCATCAAAAGTTGCATACGCTGACGTGTTGCGGGAGCCGATGCATAATTCTGAATGTGATTGAGAATATCCTTGTGGAGTTTTTCAGCTTCTTTGGTGGCCAAAAAGGATCCGGAATCACCAGCGACGAGCCGAGCAAGCGAGAGCGCACGTTTCGGTGAGACGCCATCAATTTCAGCGACTCGAGCAATATCACCGCACCTCAGTGAATCTAAAGCCGCTTGTTCATCACCAAAATGATCGGTGATTTTCTTAGCCAATCGGTCGCCGACACCCGGCAATGCACTGAGAACCATGAACGACATCGTTTGTCAAGGGCTTTTGAGGATATTGCCCACCGATGGGCCAACATACTGAATTTGAAACCAGTTGGATGCCTACCCACTGCCAAGAGGTATGAGTAGAGGGGGGCCCTTTGCTCAATTACCGAAGGCTTGAGGTCTCGTTTGACTCGAAGGCCTTCTTCCATACCTCGTAACCTTTGGTCACTTTGAACTTTGATATCACTTTCATTCTGAAGCACCCAAGGAATCATTGCTTCCAACCCACTCAAAAACAGATTTGAGGATTGGCCCCAGCGTTCTGCCTTTTTCTGATAATTCATACTCAACCCTTGCAGGAACTTCAGCAAAAACTTCTCGATCAACCAGCCCCTGTCTAATCATCTCATCCAAGCGACGGCCGAGCGTGGTTGCAGTAATGCCAATTTCTCGCTTAAGTTGATTAAATCTCATTGGTTTTTTCGTACGGGACATGAAAAACAACATTCTGAGAACATGTGACTTCCCTAACAGTTCGATGAATTCTCGTCCTTGCGATTGCAAGCAAAGAGGCTGCTGGTAAATGGGTGGTTGCATAGTGGTACCAAGTTGCTTAATTATATCAAGTACCTAGTTTCAAATCGGATACTATGGTCTCTGAATCGATACTTTTTCTGCTTAATAGGAGGGGATGCTCCCAGTGACAAGGAGAACTGATATTATGAGTAAATGCGGATGCGGAAGATCACCAACTGGAATGTGTACAGGATGGCATGGTCTTTCCAAAGAAGAATATGAAGCGAAATTGAAAGAATACCAAGAGAGCTCAAAAGAGGAATGAATTTGGCAAGAAATTGGAATACAATTCTTCGTTGGGTTCATCTGACCTTTGGGATGATGATTTCTGTTTATTTCGCTCGAATAACTTTCACTGGAAACACTGACGCCTGGGATAATGATCCTTGGGTCACGATGTTTGTTGGACAAGCTGTGGTAGCGATTGTTTTCTGGACGGGAATAATCAAATGGCAACTCCCACGGATCAAGAAGTGGAATCGTAACCGAAAGAAATCCAAAGCAGCGACAAATTGATTCAGATGAATTGCAAGGGGTTATCCGAAACCCCTTTGCATTTTATTTTTTGATACAAAGGGGATTCAGTGGGTCGGTGCAGACGCTACCGACGCGATAGGCACCTCCACCGTGGGTCTACAGAGGGTTGTTTCTGATTGTACTGAAATCTCAAACTGAGTTTTATGTCGGGAAAGTTAATCTCAACAAAATGGGATTACCTTTGTGTATAACCCACCAATATTATACCAAAGGAGTTAATGCCACTTCTATGACTGGTAATCATGAAGGTTCACACCTCATCACAAGTTTTCCTGTAGTCT
>Ga0308019_10000482_pt1 | contig 25150 bp, 20 predicted proteins | sample Neamet284_FD_203135 | JGI IMG/M metagenome (GOLD analysis project Ga0308019, IMG submission 203135) | Marine microbial communities from water near the shore, Antarctic Ocean - #284 | ecosystem: Environmental > Aquatic > Marine > Unclassified | place: Southern Ocean | collected 2014-10-01 | reverse complement strand
CTACCGCTTTGGCTACCAACAAAGCAATGCCGGCACACAGTTCAAAGACCACTCAGGGTTTCAAAGAGGAAGTGTTGGCTTGGGGTACCGAAGCGATCAAGCTAGCATTCATTTGGCCTTGGTGAGCAACTACCGGCAGGCTCGCATCTACAACCCAACAACCAGCGACCTTTGGGCTGTGAATGCCTGGCAGCACCAATTGGTGATTGGGGTGAACTTCAGGGTTTAACCTTATTTCTTGACGGCACGTTGTAGCCATTGGATGGGCGATCTTGTTTGGTAAAATTCCGATTTTGAATCCTTTTTTTTTTGGGAATGATCACTCTACGCTTAGGCGTCTGGATCGTAAATAAATAATAATTCTCTGAACTGAGAAAAAAAAGTGAATATTTGAATCCTCTTAAAGACAAAGACCCAAACAGGTAAAATAATCTAAAAAGTACCTCTGATGAAGAAGCCTCCTTTAGCCATTCAAATAATAATCGGATTAATATTGGGCATTTTATGGGCCCTCATTAGTTCATCAATGGGATGGAGTAGCTTTACCATAGACTGGATTGCTCCTATTGGAGAGATATTTATCCGCCTACTAAAACTCATTGCTATTCCCCTTGTCTTATTCAGTATCATTTCTGGAATCAGTGGATTGAATGACACTGCAACCCTAGGGAGAATGGGGGTTAAAACGCTTGCGCTTTACATTACATCGACGGTTATTGCTTGTTGTGTTGGGTTGTTTTTTGCCAACACATTTAAGCCAGGACACCAAGCTGCTCCTGAGCAGCTCAATGTAAACAGGCTGTCTTATGAAATTTGGGTCAATGAAACAGATGGCGTTGAATTCTTTGATGACATCCGACTTACTGACGATTCTCAATTCAGCTCATACCTCGGCGATGCCAGACAAAACCTAGATGAGCAGCGAACCAATGAAGAGCTTAATAAAAAAATTGCTGCTGCATCCTCCTCTTCCAAAAAAACTGGACCACTTCAGTTTTTTGTTGACATGGTTCCGTCAAACATATTTGTGTCATTCAATGGCAGCTTGATGCTACAAATCATCTTTTTCTCTCTTTTTTTCGGGGTAACCTTGGTAGCGCTACCCAAAGAAAAAACCAAACACATGGTTGGGTTCATTGATGGTGGGTCTCACGTTTTCATAAAAATGGTTGATATCATCATGAAAGGAGCGCCCGTCTTTGTATTTGCCCTTCTCGCTGGGAAATTGGCTGAAATGGCTGGTGATGAACCCAGCAGGCTTTTTGAGATATTCAAAGCCTTGGGCGCCTACACCATGGTTACCATAGTTGCATTACTCATAATGATTTTTGGTTTCTATCCAGCAATCGTAGCTGCACTCATTCACAGAAAAACAAAAATTGGCTTCATCAACGCTTGGAAATACTTTTCTAAAGGCATAAGGCCTGCTCAAATACTGGCATTCTCCACCTCATCAACTGCCGCCGTTTTACCCGTAACCATGGATTGTGTCAGAGACAATTTGGGTGTTGATGAAGAAGTCGGATCATTTGTACTGCCCGTGGGTGCAACGGTAAACATGGATGGCACAGCACTTTACCAAAGTGTTGCAGTCCTATTCATGGCGCAGTTTCATTTGATTGACCTAACCATCATTCAGCAAGTGACAATCATATTTACGGCAACCCTTGCCAGCATCGGCGCAGCTTCTGTCCCCAGTGCAGGATTGATCATGTTGATTGTTGTTTTAGAAAGTGTAGGTCTTAACCCTGCTTGGATCGCTATCATTTTCCCTGTCGATCGGATCATTGATATGGTGCGTACCATGCTCAACCTTACTGGCGATGCCTCAGTCAGTGTCATTGTTGGGCTATCAGAAGATAAAATGGAAATCGTAGATCCAGAATAGGTGCTAAACCCTCTTTCTTTTAAGCCGAAACACAGAACTTAACGTTCCATCTAGACGGTCTAAGAGGAAACTGACAGTCAAGTACATTCTGTCACTAACTTCGGTGGCTATGAAACACCTGTTCTCCGCCCTATTGATCCTACTTGTTGTTCCAGGTATCAATGCACAAGATTATTCTGCACTCAGTTTTCGCTCCTTGGGGCCAGCAACCACCTCTGGTCGGGTAGCCGACATGGCCGTGGACCCCAACAACCATGATGTATGGTTTGTGGCAACCGCCTCTGGCGGCGTGTGGAAGACTGTCAACCATGGCTTGACCTTCTCCCCCCTATTTGATAACGAAGGATCCTACAGCATTGGCTGCGTCACCATTGACCCATCCAACAGCAACACCATCTGGGTCGGCACTGGCGAAAACAACAACCAACGGTCCGTGGCCTATGGTGATGGCATCTACAAATCTGTTGATGGCGGTGCGTCATTCAAAAACATGGGCCTGGGTTCCTCTGAACACATTGGCATGATTGCCGTGCACCCTGACAACTCAGACATTGTATGGGCAGCAGCCTATGGCCCTCTGTGGTCATCCGGCGGAGACCGCGGCATCTACAAAACCACCGATGGGGGCAAATCCTGGAAACGGGTCTTGCATGTCTCAGAGCACACAGGGTTTAATGAAGTCCACCTGGACCCACGCAACCCAAACATCCTGTATGCAACAGCCCATCAACGCAGACGGCATGTCTTCACCTATCTGTCAGGCGGACCTGAATCTGGCCTTTACCTGTCAAAAGATGGCGGTGAGAATTGGGAAGAACTGAATGGAGGCCTCCCTTCGGATGACAAAGGTCGATTGGCATTAGCTATTGCGCCCAGCAACCCTGACGTTCTCTACTTGATGATCGAAGGCCATGGAACCTACCGGAGCAACAACCGGGGATTGACCTTTAGCAAGCGCAATGATCACAACACCAGCGGCAATTACTATGTGGAGCTCGTTGTGTCTCCCCATGATGCGGATGTCGTTTACAGCATGGACACCTACATGCACTGGAGCAACGATGGTGGATCAACCTTCAAACGATTGGGCGAAAAAGGCAAGCATGTCGACAACCATGTATGCTGGATTGACCCCTTGCAGCCTTTGCATTTGATTGTTGGCAGTGATGGTGGTTTGTATGAGACATGGGACCATGGTGTCAACTGGCATTACAAGCCCAATTTACCCATCACACAATTTTACCGCGTCACCGTCGACAACGCCTTGCCGTTTTACAATATTTACGGTGGGACGCAAGACAACTTCTCCTTGGGTGGACCTAGCAGGACAATCAATGACCGAGGCATCATCAATTCCGATTGGTTTGTGACACAGACCGGTGATGGGTTTGAGTCGCAAATAGACCCAGAAGACCCCAACACCATCTACGCACAAGCACAGTACGGTTGGCTTCAACGCTACGATCGACTCAGCGGTGAAGGCGTGGCCATCAAGCCGGTAGAGGGTGTGGATGAAAAACCCTACCGCTTCAATTGGGATGCACCTTTACTCATCAGTCCACATGATCACAAGACCCTTTACTTTGCTGCCAATGTCGTCTTCAAAAGCACTGACAGGGGGAACAACTGGGCCGTGATATCTGACGATCTCAGTCAGCAGATTGACCGAAATACCCTGCCAGTTATGGGTAAGCTCTGGAGCGTCGACGCAGTAGCCAAGCATCGCAGCACATCCATCTATGGCAACATCGTTGCCTTGAACGAATCATCGGTGAGCGCAGGCTTGCTTTATGCCGGTACAGATGATGGGTTGATTCATGTCAGCCATAACGATGGCGGTAACTGGAAAACCCTGAAGTCCTTCCCTGGCATCCCTGCCAACACCTATGTCAATGACATCAAAACATCATTGCACGATGCCAATCGGGTCTATGCGGTATTCAACAACCACAAGCAGGGCGACTTTGCTCCCTACATCTTGGTCAGCAACAACCAAGGCAAATCCTGGAAATCTATCGTTGAAGGCTTGCCAGAGAGAGGATCCGTTTACAGCCTTGCAGAGGACCATGTAGATCCCAATCTACTTTTTGCGGGCACGGAGTTTGGCTTGCACGTCAGCACTGATGGCGGCAAAAACTGGAAGGCCTTGGATAAGGGGCTTCCCACTGTTGCCGTCCGTGACATCGACATCCAACGGCGTGAAAATGACTTGGTTCTGGCAACATTTGGCAGAGGTTTTTATGTCTTGGATGACTACTCAGCCCTGAGAGAAATCTCCCAAGGTGTCATGGATAAATCCGCACATGTCTTTGACATCAAGGACGGCCTCCTCTACCATGAGGCTCACCCCATTGGCTATGGACCTCCCGGATTCATGGGTGCCAGCTACTACATGGCAGACAACCCACCGGTTGGCGTGACCTTCACTTACCACATCAAGGAAGCCCCCGAGTCATTGAAAGCTGCCAGACAATCCGCTGAAAAAGACCAAGGGGACAACGTCACCTTCCCAAGCTATGATGACTTGCTTTCGGAAGACCGCGACAAGGACCATTACCTTTTGTTGGCGATCAGCGACAACAATGGAAAGCCCCTGCGCCGACTTAAAACCAGCTACAGCAAAGGCATGCATCGCATCACATGGGATGGCAAGGTCAGTCGACATGGCAGCCCCAAACACGGGGCCTACTTTGTCAATGAGGGAGGCTACCGCGTTCAGCTTGTGGCCTATGCTTCCGGGCAATTTGACACATTGACAGAACCTGTGTCATTTGCTGTGCGTCATTTAAACAACCTCAATGGCAGTGGAGACCCAGCCATCATCCTCGCATTCCAGGATCGTGCCAATGCAACCAACCGCCGCTTCAATCGATTGACCACAACCTTTGCTTCACAAAAGGATCGCGTCAAACAGTTGCAAACCGCCTTGACCCATGGTCCTTCTGCCAGCCTGGCTGATGCACTCAAGCTAGAAGGTCTAGAGACTGACTTACTCAACATGGCTATTGAATTGTATGGGGATAAAACCCTGACTAAGCGTGAAACTGAAGCAGCAACAAGCTTAAGTGATCGCCTTTCCATGGCGACATGGGGCAGTTACGGCATGCGAAGCAATCCGACAGGAACCATGGTCAAACAATTGGACATTGTCACATCTCGGTTGCCATCCATTGAGAAAGAACTCCTTGAGATTGTCCAAGGCATTGACGCATTGATGCGCGCCAATGTGGATGCCGGTGGTCCCTACCTGGAGCCTGGCCTGAACCAGTCCTTGAATTTGCAATAACAACAAAGGCGCCCAAGGGCGCCTTTGTTGTTATTTCTCTGTACTTACTTAGCTACAGTTTGCTATGCATAGGGTTGCTTAAACCTCGTACACAAAGGCATTGATGTTCATGCCTGCACCCACTGAAGCAAACAAAAGGATGTCACCTTTTGCGATGCTGTGGCCTTCGTAGTTTTCCTTGATCACCATGTCTAACAAGGTGGGAACTGTGGCAACAGATGCGTTACCTAGCCAATGAATACTCATAGGCATCACGTCGTCCAGGTCAGCATTCATGCCATAGAGGGCGTACAAACGATCACCTACCGCACGGTCCAACTTAGCGTTGGCCTGGTGCATGAAAATCTTCTTCACATCCTTCAAGTCAACACCGGCATTATCCAAAGCGGCTTTCATCGCAGACGGCACATGTCGGATGGCAAATTCATAGATTTTCCTCCCCCTCATCTTGATTAGTCGCTCTGTTTGATCCAATTCAGGATTGAAAGACGGATTGGATTTGAGGTAATAAGCCTCTTCTTTGGTGAAGGTCTGTGAGGACATACCTAAAATGCCATTGCCTTGATCGCTCTGTTGACGCTCAAAGCAGGCTGCCCCTGCCCCATCAGCAAAAATCATTTGATCCCTGTCATGTTTATCCACCGTGCGGGATAAGGCATCACAGCCAACCACGACAGCACGCTTAGCCAGGCCAGCAGAGAAATAGGCATGAGCGATCTGAACTCCCTGGATCCACCCTGGGCATCCAGCAAGGACATCAAAAGCCACAGTGTTGGGGTTGCTTATGCCTAGCTTCTCCTTCACACGGCTTGCAATGCTTGGCATCTGATCCATGTGGCGGGTACCAAATACAATGTCACCAAAATTTTGTCCCACAATCAATAAATCAATGGTCTCCGGATCCCATCCAGCATCCTCAATGGCTCTCTGCGCTGCCACAGCACCAATGTCAGAGGAAACTTGGTCTTCCTTGAGGTACCTTCTTGAGGCTATATCAGTGATTTTTTGAAACTTCTCAATGATGACGTCATTGGGGTGCGCATAGGGCTGGCCGTTTTCATCAAGAAAATCCTTGCTAAGAAAGGCATCGTTAGGTACAACCTGCTCAGGAATAACAGATCCTGTACCGACAATTCGCGTTGCTTCATTCATGCGGGCAAAAGTACTTGATATCCATCAAACAGCCCTTACTTTTGTCTCTTATGACTGACCGCATGCACGACGACGACATCAACCACCATTCCGCATCTTTGAAAACCCCCTTGACTGCTGATGCTTTTGTGAAAAGTGATGAGGAAAAAATAGCTTTGATTGAAGGGCATTTTCAAGGCATCATGGAGACATTGGGCCTAGACCTTGAAGATGACAGCTTGAAAGGCACTGCCCATCGGGTGGCGAAAATGTATGTCACTGAAACCTTTGGTGGCCTTCACCCCGACCGCAAACCAGCACTGAACACCTTTGAAAATAGCTACCAATACAGTGAGATGTTGGTGGAAAAGAACATCGTGGTTTACTCAACCTGCGAGCACCATTTCATGCCAATCATTGGCCGGGCACACATTGCCTACATGAGCAATGATCGGGTGATCGGTCTCAGTAAAATGAATCGCATCGTCGATTATTACGCAAAGCGACCTCAAGTACAGGAACGCCTGACACGGCAAGTTGCCAGCGCCCTAATCGAGGCGCTAGGAACCGATGACATTGCAGTCATCATTGACGCCAAGCACCTCTGCGTGAATGCTCGTGGCATCCGTGACACGGACTCCAGCACCGTAACTGCTGAATACAATGGACGCTTCAAGGAAAACGAAAGCCTCCGTCAAGAATTTCTTCGCTACATTGAAATGGAAACCGACCATGGCGACACCTGAATTACGCATCTATGAAAGCTTGAGTCAATCGCTCAAGCCTTTCCAACCCCTTGTAGAAGGGCATGTTGGCATGTACGTCTGTGGGCCAACTGTTTACAGCGATGTCCACCTTGGCAATGTTCGAACCTTTTTAAGCTTTGACATGGTATTCAGGTACTTGTCATTCATTGGCTACAAAGTTCGCTATGTCAGAAACATCACGGATGCTGGCCACCTAGTGGATGATGTAGATCATGGCGAGGACAAAATTGCAAAAAAAGCGCGATTGGAGTCCCTGGAACCCATGGAAATTGTGCAGCGTTACACAGTGGGTTTTCACGAGGTAATGAAGTCGTTCAATGCCCTCCCTCCCTCCATTGAACCAACAGCTACCGGTCATGTCATTGAGCAAATAGCTTTAACCGAACAACTCATCTCCAATGGTTTTGCCTACGAGGTTGACGGCTCAGTCTACTTTGATGTGACAGCCTATGAGAAGATCCATAATTATGGTGAGTTGAGTGGCAGAAAGGCAGAGGACATGCTTGAAGGCAGCCGCAACCTGGCCGGTCAATCTGACAAGCGAAACCCCAGAGATTTTGCTCTGTGGAAACGCGCTGGCAAAGAACACATCATGCGCTGGCAAAGCCCTTGGGGCGAAGGATTCCCTGGCTGGCATTTGGAATGTTCTGTCATGAGCACCAAGTACCTTGGTGAAAACTTTGACATCCACGGAGGGGGTATGGACCTGAAATTTCCGCATCACGAATGTGAGATTGCACAAAACAAAGGCAGTCATGGCCATGCAGGCGCTCAGTTTTGGATGCATGCCAACATGCTTACATTGAATGGTCAACGCATGTCTAAATCCACAGGCAACACTTTGCTGCCTGAGGAGTTGTTGTCTGGCAAGTCGGCCCATCTGACACAACCTTACAGCCCTAGTGTCACGCGATTTTTCATCCATCAGGCGCATTACCGGTCTGTATTAGACTTCAGTGATGAGGCATTGAATGCAGCAAAAAAAGGTCACGACCGATTAATGGCTGCCTTTGAATCATTGAGCAAAAGACCTACCGCTGGTCCAAAAGTTGGCAGTTTTGATACCGATGCATGGTCCAACAAAGCACATGCTGTCATGGCAAAAGACTTCAACAGCCCTTTGCTGATTGCTGAACTTTTTGAAGCAGTTAAAGCCATTGTAGCTGATCGCAAGGACCCATCAGTGCTAGGAACTGATGGCGCACAATCCTTGATGACTCAGATGTCTGATTGGCTTTTTCACGTGCTAGGGTTGATGCCTCCACAACAGGGCAATGACCGAATGAAGAAGGCCTTGGATGGCAGCATGAAACTTGTGATTTCATTGCGCCAAACGGCCAGAGAGACCAAGGATTGGGCAACAAGTGATGCTATCCGTGATCAACTGGATGCCGCTGGCATCATCATCAAAGATGGTTCAGAGGGGTCGAGTTATGAATTGAAATGATCAAGCACATCCTGCATCTATTGCTTGGCCTGCCCCTGCTATTGATCGTAGGGATTTACAAATACCTGATCTCCCCCTTTACCCCGCCTAGCTGCAGGCATGAGCCCAGCTGTTCAAGCTATGCCAGCGAAGCTGTGAGCATCTGGGGCCCCTTGCACGGGAGCTGGATGGCAGTCAAACGCATAGGCAGATGTCATCCATGGGGAAGCTGGGGTTATGACCCCGTGCCCCGCAAGAATGAGGAAAAATAATCCCTTGCCCTTGAGGCATCTGTAAGGACAATTGTTACCTTCGGTGCTATGATTGCAAGCATCACATGGGCCGCCCCGATTGGGCTAGATATTGGCCCCTTATTCATTCGATTTTATCAATTGCTCTTTTTAGCTAGTTTCATTATTGGCCATTGGTTGATTCAACGCATTTTCCAGAAGGAGAACATCCCTGAGAAACTGCTGGATAGCTTGTTAATGACCATGGTGGGTGCTACCATTGTTGGCGCAAGACTGGGCCATGTGTTTTTTTATGACTGGCAGTACTACCAGCATCACATTGCTGAAATTTTCATGCCCTGGAAAGGTGGTTTAGCCTCTCATGGTGCGGCCATCGCCATCGTTGTAGCCCTGTTGTGGTTCACAAAAAAGCATTTGCGCCCTCTAAACAAGTCATTTTTCTGGTTGATTGACCGGGTGGTCATCACTGTGGCATTGGCTGCTTGCTTGATCCGGGTCGGAAATTTCACCAATTCAGAAATCTATGGCCAACCCGGCAACAGCTCAGTGGAAACCGTGTTCTTGCGTCCCGTACTCACCTACTTTGACAATTTCTTTGAGGCAAGCATTGCAGATGCACAATTTGCAAGCAATGGGCAAAGCCTCGTTAAAGATGGCTTAACCCTGCCCGGCTACACCCTTTCATTGACGCCATCAGATCGATTACTTCAACTTGACGAAGCCAGCCTGCAGTCATCCATGCAGCATTTGATCGATACCAAATTGGCACCCCTTTTGAACAACATGCGAGAGGACAACCAAAACCTCATCATACCTGACGGGGTTCAGGTGATGGCCGTTCCGGGGGATGGAGGAATTTCACACTATGAAGTAGCCACCTTTGGCATACCGCGCTTCCCTTCTCAGCTCTTTGAAGCAGCTGGTTATCTGGTGGTCTTCCTTTTACTGCTCCTCTTCTACCGTCGAGGGCAGGCAAAACGCGAGGGCTTGTTGTTTGGCCTGTTTTTGGTCGGGATTTTCGGACTTCGAATTGCCATTGAATTCATCAAGGCCAACCAAAAAGCCTTTGAAGCAAACATGGAATTAAACATGGGTCAGTGGCTTAGCATTCCACTCGTCGTGATTGGTGTTGGCTTGATTTTGCGATCCTTCAACCAAGGCAAATCATGAATCGGACTAAACGAACCTTTGGACTCGTCCTGTTAGTTCTTGCCATGGCAGCCTTTCTGTTCACGCAAATTTCACCCTTACTCACACAAGGTCCTGCGTCTGCAAAGCGGCAAACAACCAAAGCCTATGAGCCCCCATTCACGCATGAGGCAGATGGCCAGTTTCTTGACAGCAATGGCGATGTGATTGCCCATTTTCGGGTAGAATTGGCAGAAAGCGCTCAAGATGTACAGGTTGGTATGATGTACAGGAAGTCCATGGCTGCTGACATGGGCATGTTATTTTTGATGCCGTCAAACCAAATGCAGAGTTTTTGGATGAAGAACACCTATGTGTCTTTGGACATCATTTTCCTGAGTGTTGACAACCGGGTGGTAAGCATTCAAGCAGATGCCGTGCCATTGAGTGCGCAATCCTTGCCGTCTACTGGACCTGCAAACAAAATTTTGGAACTACCCGGTGGCACCTGTGCCAATCTCGGGATTGAAATTGGTAACTTATGGTCATGGGAACGCTTATGAAACAGCCGCTGATTGCCCTTTTGTTTAGCGTGTCAGGGTTGGTCTCTGCGCAAGGAACAACATGGACAGATTTTATCATTTCCACTGAAACCGGAGGTGCTTATTGGGCATGTGAGCCAAGCATCGCCATGAACCCCAATGGCACTGAGCTCATTGGGGGATCCGTGCTGGCAGCTATCCACCGAAACAACTTTTCTGGAGGACGCGACAGCAGCTCATGGACTCAGGGTAAATTGACATCCAGTCATGGCGTTTATGGCGACCCCATCGTCGCCTACGGCCCACAAGGGCGAGCCTATTACCTGCATTTAAGCAACCCTTCATCCAAGGCACATCGCAAAGGCAAGTGGTTAGATCGCATCGTGATTCAATGGAGTGATGACCATGGCGCAACCTGGTCTGATGGTTCTGGCATTGGCCATAACCCGCCGAAGGATCAAGACAAGGAAGGCATTGCCATTGATCCCTTGACAGGGGTTTTGCATGTGAGTTGGACCGAATTTGACCGCTATGGCAGCAAAAAATCGAAGGATCATTCGCGCATTCGCTATGCACAATCTGAGGACCGTGGTGTCAGCTGGTCTGATGCGGTAACACTTTCGTCATTTGAAGGCAACTGCTTGGACAATGACCAGAGCACCGAAGGCGCCATTCCCGCAGTGAATCCAAATGGAGGGGTTGTTTGCCTGTGGAGCTTCAACGATTCCCTCTGGATCAACCGGTCTGAGGATGGCGGGTTGACATGGCTGCCTCAAGAGCAATTTGTCGCTGTGCAATCTGGGGGATGGACCCATAATTTTTCTGGCTTTGGCCGATCCAATGGCATGCCCGTCACCGCCTTTTCGCCAGACGGCATCTTGCATGTAACCTATGGTGAGCAGCATGATGGTTCAAGCTGGGTGAGCCATATCAGCTCAGCCGATGGCGGCAGGAACTGGTCTAAAGTCACGCAGCTGCCTCAACCTGAGTCTGTCAAGCACCACTTCATGCCATGGATGGCTATTGACCCAAGCAACGGCTCCTTGCACGTCATTGCGTACAGCCAAGACAGCGGCAGCACAGCCAGTCAAGCCTTTTGGAGTCAGTCTAGCGATGGCGGGAAGACTTGGACAAACCAGGCTATTGGCACATCCTTTCAGCCCGACCCTGACCATTTCTTTGGTGACTACAGTGGCATTGTTGCTAATCATGGCCAAGTTCACATGCTGTGGACAGAGCAAGTTGACAGCAAAAACACCCTTTGGTATGGTCGTTCCATGCCACTTGAGCAGACTGAATCTGTCAATAGCCTTCAGCCATGAACCTATTGCTTGCTTCCACATCCACGGTTCACGGTCAGCCTTATTTGAGCTATTTCAAAGAAGCATGGTCTGCCCATTTTGCCAACACCCAAGGCAAGCCAGTGATTTTTGTGCCCTATGCACGCCCTGGCGGCATGTCCTTCGATGATTACAGTGCAATAGCTACCAAGGCCTTCGCTGAACAAGGCATCGCCATGCGAGGCATCCACAGCTACCCATCCATTGACGCTGCCATGGCAGATGCTGGGGGTATTTTCATTGGTGGCGGAAACACTTTCTTGCTGCTGAAAACCTTGTATGACTCTGGTGCCTTTGCTGCGATTGATGCTGCAGTCAGGTCTGGCTTGCCATACATGGGAAGCAGCGCGGGAAGTAACATGGCCGGCATGACCGCGGGGACCACCAATGACATGCCTATCATCTACCCACCAAGCTTTGACACCTTTAGCTGGATACCTTGCAACCTGAACCCACATTACCTGGATCCAGAGGGCCATTCCACGCACATGGGCGAAAGTCGGGCCACACGTATTGCTGAATTTCATCACCACAATAGCCAAGCAGTCATTGGCCTTCGTGAGGGATCATGGCTGAAGGTTGAAGCAGGCGAAATCTCGCTTTTGGGCCCCCATTCTGCCAGGGTATTCCATTCTGGAAAAGCAGCTTACGAGCATGCCCCAGGCCCATTACAGCTTGATGATCGATTAACTTTACCCCGTGAATAAATCGGCATTGATCATTTTGGATGGCTGGGGTCTTGCAAAGAACCCTTCAGTCTCTGCCATTGAACGGGCTGAAACCCCCTTCATGGATAGCCTTTCGGAGGCTTTTCCCAACAGTCAGCTGGAGGCCTCTGGCGTCCATGTCGGTCTACCTGATGGACAAATGGGCAACTCTGAAGTGGGCCACATGAACCTAGGTGCTGGTCGGGTGATCCAGCAAGATTTGGCCCGAATCAGCCTCCTGGTAGATGAAGGCGGATTGAAAAGCCTACCTGCCATGCAGCAACTCATTACCTCTGTCAAGCAAGGCAAACGATTGCACTTGATTGGTCTGGTCAGTGATGGCGGCGTGCACAGCCACATCGATCACTTCAAAGGAATCCTCAGTCATTGCAGCCAGGAAGGCTTGACAGACGTCCAGGTGCATGCCTTCATGGATGGTCGTGATTGTGATCCGCATTCAGGGGCTGGCTTCCTTGCAGACCTTCAATCACACATGGACAAACACGTTGGTCAGCTTGCCACGGTGATGGGGCGCTACCACGCCATGGATAGAGATCACCGATGGGAGCGCATAGGTAAAGCCTACGATGCCATGATCCATGGCAAGGGTAATGTGGTCAGTCAGACAACCTCTGCGTCCTCAGCGCTTCGCGCAGCCTACGCCAAGGGTCAAAGCGATGAATTCATTGAGCCCATGGTGCTCAACCCGCAAGGCATGATTCAACCTGGTGATGCACTCCTTTTTGTCAATTTCCGCTCAGACAGAGCCCGTCAACTGACCAAGGTCCTTTCCCAATCTGCTGAAGCTGAACTCGAGCCATTGGATTTGGATTTTTACACCATGACCCGTTATGACGACAGTTTCGAAGGGCTGACAGTCCTTTTTGACAAGGACAAGGTTCAAGACTGCATGGGCCAAGTCCTTGCTGATGCCGGGTTGAGGCAAATCCGCATTGCAGAAACAGAGAAATACCCGCATGTCACCTATTTTTTCAATGGAGGCCATGAGGCTGAGTTTGAAGGGGAGCAGCGCATCCTTATTCCTTCACCCAAGGTGGCCACCTATGACTTGCAGCCTGAAATGTCTGCCTACGAGATTCGAGATGCCATCATCCCCCTCTTGACCGACGATGGCCCTGATTTTATTTGCCTGAATTTCGCCAACCCTGACATGGTGGGTCACACGGGCAATATGGATGCTGCCGTGCAAGCCGTTGAGACCGTGGATGCCTGCGCAGAAGCTGTTGTTCAAGCTGGTTTAAGCAACGGCTACACCTTCTTCATTCTAGCTGATCATGGCAATTGCGATTGCATGATCAATCCCGATGGCAGCCCTAATACAGCACACAGCACGCAGCCTGTCCCCTTCCATCTTGTCAGCGCCCTGGATTGTTCATCCATCAATATGAGCAATGGCGCTTTGTCTGATGTCGCTCCAACCATCCTTGAATGGATGGGCGTGACTCAACCTGAGCGGATGACAGGTCAATCATTGATCCAGCATTTTTGACATGGTTATCCTGAAAAATACCGATGAGATCGCGTTGATGCGAGAATCTGCACAGCTGGTCTCAAAAACCCTTGGCATGCTTGCTGGTGAAATTGCGCCTGGTGTGACAACCCTACACCTTGACACATTGGCCGAGGTCTTCATTCGCGACCATGGCGGGGTGCCTGGATTCCTTGGAATGTATGGCTTCCCCAACAGCCTTTGCATGTCCTTGAATGAACAAGTCGTGCATGGCATTCCAACGGATGCACCGTTGCAAGAAGGTGAAATTATCTCCATTGATTGTGGTGTGCTCATGAATGATTTCTATGGGGATCATGCCTACACCTTTCCTGTTGGCGAGATTGATGCGGAAAGTCAGCGCTTGCTGGACGTTACCAAAGCCTCGCTATACCTAGGCATTGATGCGATGCGAAAGGGCAATCGCGTGGGTGACATAGGCTACGTCATTCAAAAGCATTGTGAAGATGAAGGCTATGGTGTGGTTCGTGAATTGGTCGGTCATGGACTGGGTCGCAAATTGCACGAAGACCCACAAGTGCCTAACTATGGCAAACGTGGCTCAGGTAAATTACTGCAAGACGGCATGGTTCTCGCCATTGAGCCCATGATTAATATGGGCACCCATCGCGTGAGGCAGCTCAAGGATGGATGGAGCATCATCACTGCAGACAAGCAGCGATCTGCCCACTTTGAACATGACGTGGCCCTTGTTGAGGGTCGACCTGTGATGCTGTCAACCTTTGACTACATCTATGATGCCCTTGGACTACCCAAGGAAGACCCCCTTTTCGCATGATTAAATTCGCCCTTCGCTGGATCCCTAGACCTTGGTTGATCCGCATGAGTGCCATCATGCGTTGGATGGCCCCACTGCTGTTTGCTGGCGACCGTTTTGAAGACCCCATTGATGGCAAGTCCTACCGGAAGTTCCTACCCTATGGCTATGGCGGCGCGATCCGCGACAATGCCTTGGCTCCAGGTAGCCACTCCCTTGAGCGTCACCGCTTGATGTGGTTGTACCTCAGAGATTTCAGTGACTTCTTCACGGCAAGTAAGCTGGCCATGCTACACATCGCCCCAGAGCAATGCTTTCACCAGCGATTCAAGCAACAAAGCAACCTCGATGTCCTCACCGGTGACATCGAATCTCCCCTGGCAGATATGCACTTTGACTTGCATGACATCCCTTTGGAAGCCGATCGCTTCGATGTGATCTTCTGCAACCATGTGCTTGAACATGTCACCGATGACAAACAATGCCTGCGAGAGCTGTACCGAGTCATGAAACCCGGCGGCTGGGGCATCTTTCAGGTGCCCTACCTTCCTCAACAGGCCCTAACTGATGAGGACCCAAGCGTTACCGACCCCAGGGAAAGGGAACGCAGGTTTGGCCAATACGACCATGTCCGCGTCTACGGCAAGGACTATGCTGACCGTTTGCGTGAAGCTGGCTTTGACGTGGAAGTCTTTCAGCTATCAGAACACATTGACTCAGGCTTGATGCAACGTTACCGCATGCCTGCTGAGGAGCCATTGATGATCTGCAGAAAAAGTAACTAAGCCATAAAAAAAATGCAACCCGAAGGTTGCATTCAATGGATTAAAACGGTTGGACCCGTTAGGCAATCGAAGAAGCCATGGCCTCTTCGCGCTCTTGAGCTAACTCTGCATCAACGAGGATGCGTCCTGAATGCTCATCAAACATGATTTTCTTGCGCAAAGCAATTTCCAACTGACGCTGGGGGGGAATGGTGAAGAACGAACCGGTTGAGGCATCGCGTGCGATGCTAACAACGGCAAGTCGGTTCAATACCTTGTTGCGAATCTGATTGTAGCGCTTAAGCAATCGCTCATCGCCAATAGCAAGACCCAAAGCATCGGTCTTTTCCATCAAATCTTTTTCTTCCTTCTCAGTTTCCTTGATGATGCCCTCAAGCTCACTTTGTTTGAATTCCAAGTGGCTTTTTCGCTCAGTCATCTTCTCTTCAGCTGCCTCAAGGATCAATGATTTTGCTGTCACGTTCTCTTCAAACTCACCGATGTGTTTCTTCGCCAATTCAATCTCTAGCTCCTGGTACTCAACTTCCTTTGCAATGGCATCAAACTCTCGGTTGTTGCGAACATTTTTCTGCTGATCAGTGTACTTCGTCATTTTCTCTTCACAGGTAGTGATCAATAGCTTGTGGCCTTTGATCTCCTGCTTGGACACCTTGATGTCCTCAGTGATTTTCTCAACACGGTTGGACAGTCCAGCGATCTCATCCTCTAAATCTTTCACTTCAAGAGGGAGCTCACCTCGTAGGTTGCGGATTTCATCGATGCGACGATCTACAATTTGTAAATCGTACAATGCTTTCAGCTTGTCTTCCACGCTCATCGTGGTTAGGGTCTTTTTTGCCATGTCAAGAAATTAAGACGGGGTTGGTCGGTTGATCCGATTGAAGGACTGCAAAATTAGGGAATTCCGCTTGAACTTTTCGCATGATTAAGTCCTTTGTGTATTGTTCGCTTTCCCAGTGCCCAATATCCATCATGCAGATGTTGCCATCGGGCTCAAAAAACCTGTGATAGCTTACATCTCCGGTGATATAAACATCTGCATTTGCCTGGATGGCAAGGGGCAATAAATCGGATCCTGAGCCCCCACACATGGCTACCGTCTGAATTCGATCCGTTGCAAATGCGCTGTGTCGAATGACCTTCAGCCCAAAACACTGTTTGACATGGTTGATGAAGGCCTCAGGAGTCATTGACTCAGATAAGGTCCCTATCACACCATAACCAACCTCTGGATGCGGCTGATCCATAGCCAGCCATTGGTGTGAAATGGTCTCAAAGGGGTGTGCATCCTTCATGGCTGCCATGACCCTGGAACGGTCACCTGCTGACACCATAACCTCCACCTTTTGCTCTTTGTCTACATGGCGTTTGCCCACCTCACCCACATGGGGGGTTGCACCTTGAGTTGGCATGAAACAACCCTCTCCGTCGGTGACAAAGGCACAATCTTGGTAATGACCAATGCGCCCTGCACCAGCAGCAAACAAGGCCTCCATTACCTTACTCATGGAGGCGTTAGGCACCATGACTGATAGCTGGAAAAGCTCCCCAGACCTTTTTTGTAAAATCTGAAGGCCAGTGACCTGCATCCTTGCTGCCATCTCATGGCTTACTCCGCCCGGTATACTATCCAGGTTGGTATGCAAGGAATACAAGGCAATGTCATGCTTGATTGCCTTCCTGAGGCAGCGTTGAACCAAATCACCGCCAGAAAGGTTACGCAGGGGCTTGAATACAATGGGATGATGTGTCAGCACCAGATTGGCTCCCGATTCAATGGCTTGATCTATCACCGACTCTGTCACATCCACAGCCACCACAGCTCCGGATAGCTCCATCTCAGGATTGCCAACAGCCAGTCCGCTGTTGTCATAGTCCGCCTGCAGGCTTAATGGCGCCCATTGTTCCAGGGTCTTGATGAGTTGTTTGAGTCGCATATAGTTGAAAATAAAAAGGCCGCCCCAAAGGGACGGCCTTAAAGATATCTGAAAGAATCCGAAGCTTAGCCCTTCTTCTCCATTTCTTCCTTGAGTTTCGCCAAGGTCCCAAGATCACCCAAGGTGGTCTTCTCAATTGCTTGGTTTACATGCTTAGTCGAACGGCCTTTACCAGCAGACTTGTTACCAGGACTGCCTTCACCCGCCTCAACCTTCATCTCTGTGTGGGTTTGCGTGTGAGACACAACAACCCGGCGGGCGTCGCGGTTCACTTCAATGATGCGGAATGCAAGCTTTTCACCGACAACAATGTTGCCACCGACTTCTTTGCTTGCATGACGTGGTGGGCAATAAGCCTCAAGGCCTGCCTCTTCGAAAATCACAACGTAACCCTTCTCTACTGCTTCTGACACCATGCCTTCATGGATACTTCCTGCAGGGAATTCGTTTTCGTAGTTGTCCCATGGATTAACCTGAGCTTGCTTGTGGCCAAGACTTAAGCGACGGTTTTCCAAGTCAATGTCCAAGACCTTGATCTCAATCTCTGCACCAACAGTGGTGAACTCAGATGGGTGCTTGATCTTCTTGGTCCATGACAAATCAGAAATGTGAACCAAACCATCGATGCCCTCTTCCAATTCAAGGAAGACGCCAAAGTTGGTGAAGTTGCGAACCTTGCCTTTGTGCAAAGAACCCGTTGGGAACTTCTCAACAATTAGGCTCCATGGATCTGGCGTCAATTGCTTAACACCCAGTGACATTTTGCGATCCTCACGATCGATTCCAAGAATGACAGCGTCAATCATGTCACCAACCTTGAAGAAGTCTTGCGCTGAGCGCAAATGTGAACCCCAGCTCATCTCACTTACGTGAACCAAGCCTTCAACACCAGGTGCTACTTCAACGAATGCACCGTAATCAGCAAGAACAATCACCTTGCCCTTGATCTTATCGCCTTCCTTCATTTCAGCACTCAAAGCGTCCCATGGGTGAGCAGATAACTGCTTCACGCCAAGCTGTATACGCGTCTTAGCCTCATCAAAGTCAAGAATAACTACATTGATTTTTGCGTCCAACTCAACAATTTCTGATGGGTGACCTACACGGCTCCAAGACAGATCAGTGATGTGAACCAAACCGTCCACGCCACCTAGATCAACAAACACACCGTAGCTGGTGATGTTCTTGACAATGCCTTCGAGAACTTGACCTTTTTCCAATTGGCCAATGATTTCGCGCTTCTGATCTTCAAGGTCAGCCTCAATGAGGGCCTTGTGAGACACAACAACATTCTTGAATTCATGATTGATTTTCACAATCTTGAACTCCATAGCCTTGCCTACATAGACATCGTAATCACGAATGGCCTTCACATCAATTTGTGAACCAGGCAAGAATGCCTCTAGACCAAAGATGTCGACAATCATGCCACCTTTGGTGCGGCACTTAACCAAGCCATTGACAATCTCTTCTGCAGCAAATGCTTCATTCACACGGTCCCATGCTTTGATGGAGCGAGCCTTGCGATGAGAAAGAACCAATTGGCCTAACTTATCTTCTTGTTTGTCAACGTACACTTCCACCTTGTCACCGACTTTCAAATCAGGATTGTAGCGGAACTCATTAAGGGAAATAATGCCCTCACTTTTTGAACCGATGTCAATGATGACATCGCGATCTGTCATTTTCATGACAAGACCTTCAATCATCTGATGCTCTAGAGTTTCCATCAATGTATCAGCGTACATTTTCTCCATGGACTCGTGATCACTAGATTTTGTTGTCACGCCTGACTCATGAGCTGCCCAATCAAATGGCGCTTCAACAACGATGACTTGCTCAACGGCTTCATCAGCGTTGTCACCGCGATCCTCAATGGCTGAAACCGTCTTGACTGTGTCGCTTTTTGCTTCTTCAACAACAGCTGGAGCTTCTTCAGCAACAGGTGCTGCCTCTTCAACAACAGCTGGAGCTTCTTCAGCAACAGGTGCTGCCTCTTCAACGACAGTTGGAGTTTCTTCAACAACAGGTGCTGCTTTTGCTTTTGGCTCTGATTTTTTTGGTGCTGCTTTCTTTGCAGGTGCTTTTTTTACAGCTGCCTTTTTAGCAGGTGCCTTTTTAGCAGGGGCCTTTTTTTCAGCGGGCTTATCCTCTGACTTGGCTTCCTTTGTGGTTTTGGTGGTGGACTTTGCCGCTGATTCAGTGGCTTTAACGTCCTTGTTGTCAACCTCTTGGTTAACTTCTTGCTCTTTAGACATGAGCTTGGGGTTTTGTATTCAATGACACTGCAGGCAGCTCATCACTGAAGGTTGTTATTATGATCCCTTGAAATAGCCTGCGAATATGCTTCCAACGGGAGCGCAAAGATACTCATTTAGCGCCTAGGAATCAGGCACTAAGGCATAAAAAAAGGGTTGCTCACGCAACCCTTTGATTCGGTAGACTCAACTATGCATTGAATCGCTTTTTCAACAAGTCAGTTGTGGTTGAACCTGGGCGCTCAATGGCCATACCCATTGAACGATCCCAAATCAAGTTCGCCATGGTACCTAGAGAGCGAGAAACGCCAAACAAGACCGTGTAGAAATCGTATTGGGTCAAGCCATAGTGCATCAAAAGCTGGCCAGAGTGTGCGTCCACATTAGGCCATGGATTCTTCACTTTGCCTGTTGCTTGAAGGATGGCGGGAACCACTTCATAGACAGCAGCAACGACCTTAAACAAGGGGTCTTCTGGCATGTGCTTCATGGCAAATTCACGTTGAGCCATATAGCGGGGGTCTGTTTTGCGCAAGACGGCATGACCAAAACCAGGAATCACCTTGCCACTGTCAAGGGTGTTTTGACAGTAAGTCGCAATGTCCTCTTTGGTTGGCATGTCCGAATCGATGCTTTCCAGCATTTCAAGTGTCCATTTGATCACCTCCTGGTTGGCCAATCCATGCAGTGGACCTGCAAGGCCATTCATGCCGGCAGAAAATGACTGGTAGGCATCACCCAAAGCAGAGCCAACTAGGTGGACCGCATGTGCAGAGACATTGCCTCCCTCATGATCAGAGTGAATGGTCATGTACAGACGCATCAATTCACGAAATTCAGGGTCGTCAAATCCAAGCATGTGTGCAAAGTTTCCTGCCCAATCTAACTTGGGATCTGGCTCAATATGCTCACCATCATGGTACATGCGTCGGTAGATGTAAGCCGCAATTCGAGGTAAACGAGCTATCAGGTTCATGGCATCCTCATAGGTCGCCTCCCAGTATTCACTCTTTGGCATGCCTTCCGCATAGCGCTTGGCAAACACAGACTCTGTTCTCAGCGCCATGATGCCCACGTTGAATTGGGTCATGGGGTGTGAGAACGATGGCAAGGCATCAATCGCCTCAAATACATGGCGGGGGACGATGGCACGTCTTGCCCAATTGTTACTCACGCGACGAACATCATCATCGGTTGGCATTTCATCCATCAATAACAGGGAAAACAAGCCTTCAGGAAGGGGCTCTTCACCACCTGGGTAAGTAGGTAGTTTTTCTTGCAACTCTGGGATGCTGTAACCGCGGAATCGGATGCCCTCTTCAGGATCCAGTTTAGAGGTCTCGCAGATTAATGCGGGCATGCCTCGCTGACCTTGGTACAATTGACGCACCTTGATTTCACCAACCACTTCCTCACCGTGGGCCTTCAAGAAATCCTTTATTTCCTTTTGCTTTTTTGGTAATCTATCAGCGAATTTTTCTTGTATTCGTTCCATGGTTCGGTGTTATTTCAAATTCTTGCCGGGGTACACAGCTGAGTCGCCCAACATTTCTTCGATTCTCAGCAGTTGATTGTATTTGGCCATGCGATCAGAGCGTGATGCAGAACCTGTTTTGATTTGGCCGGTATTCAAAGCAACTGCCAGATCTGCAATGCTTGAATCTTCCGTTTCACCCGAGCGATGACTCATCACTGTGGTCATGCCATTGCGCTGTGCCAATCGAACCGTATCAATGGTCTCAGACAAGGTACCAATCTGATTGATCTTCACCAAGACTGAATTGGCACATTGCTCTTTGATCCCTCTCGCAACCCTTTTTGCATTGGTCACAAACAAATCATCACCAACCAATTGAACCTTGTCCCCCATGGCAGTCATCATCTTGGACCATCCGGACCAGTCGTCCTCATCCAAACCATCCTCCAGGGAAATGATGGGGTATTTGTTAACCCAATCACCCCAGTAGTCAATCAAGGTATCGGCATCAAGGGTTCTCCCATCTGAATGAGAGAAGGTGTAGAGACCCGTCTTGGCATCATAGAGTTCTGTCATGGCAGCATCCATGGCAATCCCCATGTCCTCACCCGGTCGGTAACCAGCCTTTTCAATCGCCATCAAGACCAACTCAATGGCCTCTTCATTGCTTTGGATATTGGGGGCAAAGCCCCCTTCATCACCCACATTGGTGCTGTAACCCTTGGACGACAAGACCGATTTCAAATGATGAAACACTTCCGTGCCCATTCTCAAGGCATGGCTGAAGGATTCTGCGCCTGTTGGCATGACCATGAATTCTTGGAAGTCAATGGAATTGTCAGCATGGGAACCGCCATTGAGGATGTTCATCATGGGGACTGGCATAGTCACAGCAGTGACACCGCCTATGTATTGGTAAAGTGGCAATCTGGTGGACTGTGCCGCTGCATGCACAGCAGCCATGCTCACTGAAAGGATGGCATTGGCGCCAAGGTTGCCCTTGTTCTCCGTGCCATCTGCCTCAATCATGACCCGATCGATCTCAGCTTGATCTGTTACGTCCAGCCCAATCACAGCTTCTGCTAATGTGTCATTGACATTTTCCACAGCCTGCAAAACAGACTTACCCAGGTAGTACGACATGTCACCATCTCTCAACTCAACCGCTTCATGCGCGCCTGTTGACGCCCCTGATGGCACAGCTGCCCGGCCCATTGACCCATCCTCCGTGTAGACCTCAGCCTCCAAAGTTGGGTTACCTCGTGAATCGAGGATTTGTCTTGCGTGGATTCCGTTAATGATTGGCATGGTGTTTACTTTTTTGACATGTTGTCGGTGAACTGCTTGAATAGGTAGTGCGAATCGTGTGGTCCTGGTGAAGCTTCTGGGTGGTATTGCACACTGAATACAGGGACCTTGGTCATGCGAATACCTGCCACGGTTCCATCATTCAGGTGTTTGTGGGTAAGCTCAAGCTCATCATGAGCCATGACATCATCCATGTTCACAGCAAAGCCATGATTTTGTGAGGTGATCTCCCCTTTGCCTGTCAACAGGTTTTTAACGGGGTGATTGATCCCACGATGACCGTGGTGCATCTTGAAAGTGGATAGGCCGTTGGCCAATGCGATCATCTGATGACCTAAGCAAATGCCAAACACCGGCTTGCCTGAAGCAATCAGTGACTTGGTGGTTTCAATCAAGGCAAGGGATGCTGAAGGGTCGCCAGGTCCATTGCTTAAGAAATAGCCGTCTGGCTGGCTGGCTGACAGGGTGGCGAAATCGGTATCATAAGGGTACACAGTGACATGACAGCCCTCGTTGACCAAGCAATTCAGGATGTTTCGCTTAACGCCAAGATCTAAAGCTGCAACATGGTATGGCGCATTTTCATCACCCAAAGTGTACACCGTTTGGGTGCTCACTTGAGAACATAGCTCTAGGCCATCCATCGAAGGGCTCCCCTTCAGGGACACTTCCATGGCTTCCCAGCCCAACTCTGTGCTGATGACACCATTCATCGACCCCTTCTCTCGAAGGTGTCTCACCAAGGCTCGCGTGTCAACATCAGAGACTGCAACAGTCTGGTTATCGGCAAGGAAGCTGGCCAAATCCTGGTCGCTTCTTGCCCTTGATGCCGTGTCACTGAAACTGCGGCAGATCAATCCGGCAATTTGAACTTTGTCATGTTCAGATTCATTGAGAGTCACCCCATAGTTGCCAATGTGTGACGCTGCAGTCACCATGATCTGGCCTTTGTAGCTGGGATCTGTGAAGATTTCTTGGTAGCCGGTCATGCCGGTATTGAAGCAAACCTCACCGGATGCCGTGCCGTCCATACCTGTGGCATAGCCCGCAAATCGCGTTCCGTCTTGGAGAAGTATTCTGGCTTGTTTTTTCATCATGGCGTTAAACCTATTTCACAGGCATAAAAAAAGGACAAGGGGCGACCCTCATCCTTTGCAAGTTAGCACGAGATTCACGTTGATTACTCAGCGTTCTCCTCGGTGTTTTCCTTTGCATCAGCAGGTGACTCTGTGGCTACTTCAGCAGTTGGTTCTGCGTCAACAGCTACAGCTTTCTTGCTGCGGCGGGTGGATTTACTTTTCGTGGGCTCATTGCCATACAAGTCGTTGTAGTCAACGAGCTCGATCATAGCCATGGACGCATTGTCACCAAGTCGATTACCCGTCTTGATGATGCGTGTGTAGCCGCCTGGGCGATCAGCAATCTTAACTGACACCTCGCGGAACAGTTCAGTTACTGCATACTTATCCTTCAAATAGGAGAAGACAGTTCGGCGATTGTGGGTGCTGTCAACTTTGCAGCGAGTCACCAATGGCTCAACATATTTGCGGAGTTCTTTGGCTTTGGCCAAGGTGGTATTGATCCGCTTATGCATGATCAGAGATACCGCCATATTGCTCAACATCGCCTTTCGGTGAGATGGTGTGCGGCCTAAATGGTTGAATTTTTTACCGTGACGCATGATTCAATTAGTCCTTATCTAGTTTATACTTGCTTGTGTCCATGCCAAAGGCTAGACCAAGTTTTGCTACCACATCCTCCAACTCAGTGAGTGACTTCTTGCCGAAGTTGCGGAATTTCATCAAATCAGCCTTAGAGTATGAAACCAAGTCAGCTACGGTTTCAACTTCTGCAGCCTTGAGGCAGTTCAGTGCGCGAACACTCAACTCCAACTCGACCAAGGTCTTCTTCAAGAGCTTGCGCATCTCCAAGACTTCCTCGTCATAGGTCTCTGTTTCAGCTGTTGGCTGATCCTCAGGAATCATGCGCTCATCAGTGAACAGGTAAAAATGCTGAATCAAAATGCTGGCTGCATCCGTCAAAGCTTCCTTTGGGGATACGCTGCCATCAGTTACAATGTCAAAAATCAACTTCTCAAAGTCAGTTTTCTGCTCTACGCGGAAGTTCTCAACGTTGTACTTGACGTTCTTGATTGGGGTATAGATGGAATCAATAGCTATGGTTCCTATAGGAGCATCTGCTTTCTTGTTTTCCTCAGAAGGCACATAGCCACGACCCTTTTCGATGGTCAATTCAATCTCCAAAGTCACAGACTTGTCCATCTGGCAAATTACGAACTCAGGATTGAGCACTTGGAATGCAGACATGAAAGAACCCAGATCACCAGCAGTCAAGGTTTCTTGACCTGTGATAGATACTTTGACTGTTTCATTGTCACTTTCCTCGATCTGGCGCTTCAAGCGAACTTGCTTGAGGTTAAGAATGATTTCCGTAACATCTTCCACGACACCAGTGATGGTAGAGAACTCATGCTCAACGCCGCTAATGCGAAGTGAGGTGAAAGCATGGCCTTCAAGTGAGTTCAACAGAACACGGCGAAGCGCATTGCCTACAGTTAGACCATAACCCGGCTCGAGTGGTCGGAATTCAAATTGGCCTTCTGTATCAGTT
>Ga0308019_10000480_pt1 | contig 25174 bp, 30 predicted proteins | sample Neamet284_FD_203135 | JGI IMG/M metagenome (GOLD analysis project Ga0308019, IMG submission 203135) | Marine microbial communities from water near the shore, Antarctic Ocean - #284 | ecosystem: Environmental > Aquatic > Marine > Unclassified | place: Southern Ocean | collected 2014-10-01 | reverse complement strand
AATCAATGAATCGATTACCCTTTTAAAACAAAAATCACCGCATTATAAGATGAGTGTTTAGCAATTTCAACTTTCGTTGAAATTAGGTAATTTGCTGGTAATAATAATTTAGTCTCTTAGCCAGCTAACCTAAATCACGTGACCACGAGACAAGGTTTGCGGGCCGGTACGGTCTTGACGGAAACGTCGAGATTTGCTCCCGATTTTCGTCTGTCAGCTGGCGGACGGAATGACTTGGAATGAGAATGAACAATACGAAAAACATCTACACCCTTGTGGATTTCGCGATATCCTAACCGTGAATCCACCGATTATCGACCAATTTGGTCGAACATTCAACTACTTACGTATTTCCCTGAATGAACAGTGCAACCTTCGGTGTATCTATTGCATGCCGGAAGAAGGCATTGATTTTCGCAGCGAAGATAAACTCCTTACCACAAAAGAAATTTTCCGGTTAATTAAAACCGCATCCAAAATGGGTGTATCGAAAATCCGTTTTACTGGTGGTGAACCTTTACTCCGAAAAGATTTATTGAAACTCGTTCAATTTGCAAAAGAAACGCCAGGTATTCAATCAGTTCATTTAACGACAAATGGATTATTACTCTCTAAACATATTCAAGAATTGGAAAGGGCGTCTTTGTCGGGAATAAATATTAGTCTGGATACATTGAAGCCTGAAAAATTTAAAATTATCACTCGACGAGATGGTCTAGAACTGGTTTTAAATAGTCTTAATAAAGCCATGCAATCAACCATTCAATCCATCAAACTGAACGTGGTTGCCATGCGTGATTTTAATGATGATGAACTCATGGATTTTGTGGGACTGACAAAAGAGAATAACATTACCGTTCGATTTATCGAATTGATGCCTTTCGATTCTCATCAGATTTGGAAGACGGGTAAATTTTATGGTGCAGATGATATTGTGTCTGATATACAAAACCAGGTTGATCAATTAAACCCAATCGATGGTTCTCGAACTGAACATCATGTGTTTCAGGTAAATGATTATAAGGGGAAAGTGGCAGTCATTCCCGCCTATTCGCGCAATTTGTGTGCTGCATGTAATCGCATCAGAATTACGGCGGATGGGAAATTATTGAACTGCCTTTATAGCCAAAATGAAACAAATCTTCGAGATGCCATGCGGAAAGGGAAATCTGATATGGAAATTGAGGAAATGATTCGCGGTACCATGAAGAATAAATTTAAAGATGGTTGGGAAGCCCAGAATGAGGGCAGTGCCAAACGGGAATCCATGACACAAATAGGGGGTTAATATGAATGGTTTTTCCCATTTAGATAAAAAAGGGAATGTCAAAATGGTGGATGTAACCGATAAAGTTGTGACTACCAGGATAGCAAAAGCAGAAGGAAAAATATTTATGCTTCCAGAAACCATTTTAGCCATTCAGAATGATGCACTTCCCAAAGGGAATGTGCTAACCACAGCTAAAATTTCGGGAATTCAATCGGCGAAAAAAACTGCAGAAATAATTCCCATGTGCCATCAATTAAATTTGTCATTTGTAGATATCGAATTCGAAATGCAAGTTAATGTTATTTTGATAAAATCAATTGTGAAGACTAAAGAAGCCACGGGCGTAGAGATGGAAGCATTATCAGCAGTTTCTAGTGCAGCATTAACTATTTATGATATGTGTAAAGCAGTAGATAAAACAATGATAATAGGTGAAATAAAATTGGTAAAGAAAGTCGGAGGTAAGTCGGACAATGTTGTTGAATATCGACCCAATGTAGGTATCATTACTTTAAGTGATAGTATCTCATCTGGGCAAGGGGAAGATAAATCTGGACCTATCTTAATCGATGGTTTTTCCAATGTCGGTTGCGTTGTGAATCATCATGAAATATTTCCAGATGGGTCTGAAAAATTAGTTCCCACCATTCAAGATTGGGTAAATGATGGCGTTGAATTAATCATAACCACAGGGGGAACAGGATTGGGACCACGGGATTTAACCATTGAAACATTAGAAAAAATATTTGATTCAAAATTACCCGGTGTAGAACAAGCGCTTCACGCATATGGACGGGGAAAAGTGAGAACAGCCATGTTGTCACGGCTGACCGCTGGCGTTGTAGATGGCGCGATTGTTATTTGTCTTCCGGGAAGTACTGGCGCCGCAAAAGATGCTTTGAAAGTTTTGATTCCAACGGTTTTTCATTCATTTCATATGATGAAGGGTGAAAAACATTAATGGATTATTTACTGCCATTTCTTTTTTTGTTGATTGCCTTTATCTATTCCAGTGTTGGGTTAGGTGGTGGATCATCTTATACAGCACTCATGGCAATTTTTGGAATCAGTTACCAAATTATCCCTACCACGTCGCTTACTTTGAACCTGATTGTGACATCTATTGGTATGATTCATTTTTGGAAAAATGGTCACGGTCGACTCAATTTAATTATTCCATTTCTGGTAACATCTATTCCAATAGCCTACTTTGCTGGTACTCTAGAATTACCTGAAAGGATATTTAACATATTCTTATTGATTACACTTATTTTTGTTGTAATACGGATTTACCTTATAAACGATTTAAAAATATCTATTCAATTGACTGGCATTCAAAAATGGATCTTTATTTTTGGTTTAGGCGGCGTCTTAGGATTTATCGCAGGTGCAGTTGGCATTGGTGGTGGTGTTTATCTTGTACCGCTTATTATCATGTTTGGCCTTGGGACGGAACAGGAAGCAGCTGCATCAGGGGCTATGTTCATTTGGATGAATTCACTTGCGGGCCTTATTGCTCGAACTCAAACAGGCACATTTGATCCACAATTTATTTTACCATTGGCGATTGCAGTTCTAATCGGTGGATTTGGAGGTTCCTATTTAGGTGCAGTAAAGCTTGAACCGAAAACAATTCAGAAAGTCATGGGTGGTGTTATTTTTATTTCTATCATGTTCTTAATAAAAGGACTGTTGTGATATCTTTTCAAGAAGCAAAATCAATTATCAATAATAACATATTTGAATTACAATCTGAACGAGTATACCTAACTCTAGCTGGGAACCGTGTTTTAGCGCAAGATATTGTGGCCACATTTCCATCACCTATTTTTGACAATTCTGCTATGGATGGATTTGCGGTTCGCTCTAGAGATACAAAAGGTGCCAGCCTAGAAAATCCAGTTACATTAACAATGGTCAGTATCAGCTCGGCAGGAACACCAAGTAATGTGTCCTTAAATCCTGGTGAATGTATCCAATGCATGACTGGAGCAAAAATCCCTGATGGGGCTGATGCAATTATTATGGTGGAAGACAGTAGTGGGTTTTCTGATTCCGATACAGTCCAAATTATGATTGAAGCATTACCGGGAAAACATATCCGAAAAATGGGCGAAGAGATCAAAGAAGGAGAAATTCTGATTGAAAAAGGGACAACTGTAACACCCAGTGAAATAGGGACCTGCGCCACATTTGGATATGGAGAATTAGTAGTCTCTAAAAAACCAAAAATTGCCATCTTTGGAACGGGAGATGAGTTGATTGAGCCGGGCAAAAATTTAGGCGAAGGACAAATTTATAATTCCAATTTATACGTTTTTAAAGAATTAGTAGATAGAGCCGGTGGTGAAGTTGTTATGCAAGAAGTGATCAAAGATGATAAAGGTTCCTTGAGAGAATTTTTATCTAGAGCATTGGAAACTTGTGATGTGATCATTTCTTCAGGTGGCGTTTCAATGGGGCGATATGATTATGTCCGAGATGTTTTTATTGAATTGGGTGTGGTAGAACATTTTTGGAAAGTTGCTCAGAAGCCAGGGAAACCTCTCTTTTTTGGAACAGGAAATTCTACAATAATTTTTGGATTACCGGGAAATCCAGTATCATCTTATATTGGATTCATGGAATGGGTATGGCCTGTGCTTGAAACTATGATGGGCAAGAAGGAATCCAAAAAAGTAACAGGAATATTGAAAAAGCCATTCCCGAGAGAAAAAGTGAAATATCGATTTTTATTTGGAGATGCATGGATTGAGAATGGTCAATTGGTATGTCAACCATCCACAAAAGTTGGATCTCATATGTTGTCATCATCTTTACAGGCCAATTGTATCCTTGGAACGATGCCGGGGAATAATCCGTTGCAACCGGGTGAACCAATTGAAGTTAATATGCTACCTTGGAAGTTTATTAAATGATTTTAACACCCAAAGAACTTCATAAACGCAAAGACGAATTCACTATAGTAGATGTTCGCTCAGAAAAACAGATAACTGAATTTCCAATGGATGGTCTAGAAACCATTACTTCTAATGGTGGATCCATTCCCAATATGAAAGGATCTAAAGTGCTTGTTTGCCAATTTGGAATTGTAACAGAAGGAATGATAATAGAGAATGAATTAGATGATACTTTTAGTTTATTGGGCGGCGCACAGGCGTGGATTGAATTTCAATCTAAAAAGGAAGATCTGAGCCGATGGTCCCGTCAAACAATTTTGCCCGAAGTAGGAATGGATGGTCAGAAAAAACTATTGAACGCAACTGTAGCTATCGTTGGCATGGGTGGACTGGGATGTCCCGCTGCACAATCACTTATAACTGCTGGTGTAGGAAAACTGATATTGATAGATGGGGACATTGTAGAACTTTCTAATCTTCATCGACAACCTTTGTATGGGGCAGACGATCTTAACAGGTTAAAGGTTGAAGTAGCCAAAGAAAGATTAGAACAATTAAATAACAAGGCAGTCATTATACCCATTGATAAATATTTTAACGAAAAAAATGGAATGAGTTTTATTCAAGATGCTAATGTGATAATTGATGCTACTGACAATATCCAAGCTCGCCAATTGATTGATAGATTTTCAAAAGAAGCGAATGTCCCCATGGTTTATGGCGGCTTATTTCGTTACGAAGGGCAGGTAGCTGTTTTAAATGTAAATGGAAGTCCAGGGTATTGTGAATTATTTCCCGAACCGCCATCTGGCGGGGATACCTGCGCTGATGCCGGTGTATTGGGCATGGTCCCAGGAATTATCGGGAATATCCAAGCGCTTGAAGCTGTAAAACTTATTGTTGGTATAACACCGAATCTGGTTGGGAAATTACTGGTTTATGATGGAATGAACCATATTACACAAACAATCGAATTATGATAAAAATAAAAGTAAAATGTTTTTCCCAAGTGAGATATGCCTTGGGAATTGATAATTTAAACTTGGAATTTGAATCTGGGACAAGCACATCTCAATTGGAAAAATTCATTAGAGAAAAAGCCAATGGGAAATTAGATGGCATTTCCTTGAGAGTTGCGTTAAATAAGAAATATATTCCCGATGAAACTGAATTACATGACGGCGATGAAGTGGCATTCATTCCACCTGTACAGGGCGGATAAATGGTAAAGACTGAAATTGTAAACGGTCCGATCAACTTTTTTTCATCTGAAGATAATCGTCAGCAAGATGGTGCAGAACTGGTATTCAATGGCCGTGTCCGGGCCACGGAACATGGTGAAAATATTACTGCTCTCGAATACGAACAATACGAAGGAATGGCGGAAGCCGAACTGACCCAATTAGCGGAAGAAGCAGAGAAAAAATTTCCAATCCATGATTTATTTTGTAAACACCGCATTGGTAAAGTGGAAGTGGGTGAAACAAGTCTTCATGTCTCCATTTGGTCTAAGCATCGGCGAGAAGGATTGGATGCCATGGATTTTTTTATCACTGAACTCAAAAAACGCGTTCCCATTTGGAAATGGGCCATTTTAGAAGACGGATCACGCATTCCAAGCAAATGTGATCATGACCATTGACCTGTTTTTCAGGATTGTTTCTCAATAATAAAGCATTTCTATTACTTTATTTATGGCCTTTCATTTCATCCAGTAATATTTAATTCCCTAAATTCGATGTCTTTATGCTAGGCTTTTCACGATCATCACTAACAAACTTTCTTTTTTGGGTTACCCAGAAGAAGTGGTTTTTGATTACAATTGCGATTGGTATTATACTAGTTCTATTGCCTACACCTTCAGGTCTCACCGTAGAAGGATATCGGATTATCATTATTGTTATTACTGCACTAATGATGATTATTACCGAGCCCATTCCTTTACCAGCTGTAGCTATTTATATTCTTGTTTTTGAAGTTATATTGGGGATTAATGATGCAGATGGAATTGCTCATTCCTTTATGAATGATGCAGTTTTTTTTATAATGGGATCCCTCATGCTTTCCGTTGCTATTATTAAACAGGGATGGGATAAACAGATTGCTTTGGGCATTATTACTTTAACTGGAAATAAAACAAAAAATATTGTTTTCGGGTTTACTGCTATTTCAGCAATATTATCTTCCTTTATTGGCGAACATACCGTCGCTGCTATTATGCTTCCTATTGGAATGACCTTGATTCGATTTACTTCTGAAGATAAAGATAAAGTTAAAGGATTAAGTGCAGTACTTCTTTTTTCCATTGCATATGGCGCATTAATTGGATCCATAGGGACACCGTCGGGCGGCGGTCGGAATGTAATTATGATGTCCTACTTTCATGATTTTGGACTCTCAATTTCCTATTTGGAATGGATGATAAAAGTGTATCCACTAGTCATTGTCCAGATTCCCATTATTTCATGGGTGTTGATTAAAAGTTTTACTCCGGAATATGACCATCTAGATACGGGTGTCCGGAAATTAGTTGTGCAAGTAGCAAAATCCCCTAATATGACAGGAAGGGATACGGTGGCTGCATTTATCTTTCTTTTAGTATTTCTTGGTTGGGTATTTTTGAGTGAGACCTATGGTCTGGGAACGATTGCTTTATTTGGCGTATTTATATATTTAGTTGCAGGTTATGTAAAATGGGAAGACTTAAGTAAGAATACACATTGGGGTGTTATTTTATTATTTGGTGCAACAATCTCATTAGGGTCAAATATAAATGACACAGGTGCCGCGCTATGGCTAGCCAATCAAGTTATAAATCTATTTGGAACTATTATGAATTCATTCCCATTTGCCGTCGATACAATAATTATTGTTATGACCACTACAATGGCAAATGTATTGTCTAGCTCCGCAACTGTTGCCGTATTAGGCCCAATTACGCTAAATCTTGGTGAAAATGCCATGCATTTAGGGTTAGTAACGGCAATTGCATCTGCATTTGGATATTTTACAGCGGTGGCTGCTCCCGCATGTACAATAGTTTATTCTAGTGGCTTAGTTGGTGCAAAAGATTTTTTAAAAGTTGGATGGAGGGTGGGTGTAATATCCATGATTCTTCTTGTAATTTATGCCAATACTTATTGGCTGATAATCAACTAAAAAATGATTAATATCCAAGCAGTATGAAGATTCTAATAGCAGTTGCCAGTAAAGAGTATTCCGGACCAACGCTCAGAGTGGGTATGCAAATTGCAAAAGCTTTAAATGCATCTACTACCATTGTAGATGTTGCTGAAAAAGCCAATAAATTCAATTCAAAAGTTGTTAGTTTGGCGCAGGAAAGAATGGACTCCTGGGAATTTGACAGACCCGGAATTGACGTTCTGGAATGGGCATTTAATTTCTTGGCGGAAAATAATTATATTTCCCCCACAATTGTAGAAGCAGGTTTTTCAACAAATATGCTGGTAGAAATAGGTGAAAACCGTTCGGAAGTATTTTTGAAAGGTACTGTTTGCAAAGACGTTCAATTGATATTGAGAAATGGAGACATAATTGCCGAATTAAGAGATGAAGTTGAACAAGGTCATTATGATGTTACCATTATTGGGGGGAGCGGTAAGCGTCGTATGGCTCACGATTTAATTCAATATATCGACAGTTCGATCTTTGTGGTGAACCAATTTGATCCAAATCTAAAATATAGACTTTTGTTGGCAGTAGATGATTCAACTGGAACAAAAGGTGCCGTAAAATTTGGGGTACGAGTTGCCCAAGCATTTAAGATTGATGTTGATATCTTGACGGTAAGTAAAGTTGACCAATTTGGAGATGGATATAAAGGTGCTGCAGAAAGGGCTGGGAAATTTATGAGGAGAGCAGGAATTCAATATCAAAATATTTATCGTGTGGGTGATCCTTCAGAAATCATTAAAAAGGAAGCAGGAGATAACCATATTGTCATTATGGGTGCTTCAAGCAAAAATCCACTCATGAAATTTTTCAAGGGGAGTAAACCCTTGAAGGTAATGGAAGATTGTCCCTGTCCAATTTTAATTGTTAAATAGAATGAATTTGATGGTCTTACAAAATTAAAAGGAGATTGAAATGTTTCAGGATTTAGGATTAACTGTTTTAACAAGCCTTGTACTCATCATGATATCTGTACCGCCTATCCTTTTTCTATTCTGGTATATTCATGACAGCCGCCAAAGCCAGCATTCAATTTTAAGAAACTTTCCTCTTTTGGGAAGAGTTCGGTATTTTCTAGAAATGTTGGGCCCTGAGCTTCGACAGTATATGTTTGATGCTGATGATGAAGGCAGGCCTTTCAATAGATCAGATTTTGCAAATATTGTTGTTCAGGGTAAATATTTAAAAACAGTAATTGCATTTGGATCAAAAAGAGACTTTGAAAAACCTGGCCTTTATCTTCGCAATTCAATGTTTCCCAAGCAGAAGGAGGAAATGAAAGTAGAATTATTACCAAAGATTCCTACAAAGAGATATATTGGCACTGAGGGCCTTTTTTCGAGGACAGAGCACTTGGAGGATGTAGATGTCTCACCATGGACTCTTCCTGAAGAAGATGCAATTATTATTGGTCCTAATTGCAAAGAGCCATGGAAAGTAAGAGGCCCGGTTGGTATGAGTGCTATGAGCTATGGTGCCCTTGGAGAAAATGCTATTAGCTCTATGAGTTATGGGCTAGGAGCTGCCACTGGATCATGGGTTCATACTGGTGAGGGAGGGCTTGCCCCTTATCACACAATAGGCGGTGGGGATGTTATAATGCAAATAGGATCAGGTATTTTTGGAGTTCGAAATGAAGATGGTACCTTTAGTTGGGAAAAATTTAAGGAAAAAGCTTCCAACCCTCAATTACGTTGTTTTGAAGTTAAATTAGCTCAGGGAGCTAAAATTCGAGGTGGACATGTAGAGGGAAGTAAAATTAATGAAGAAATTGCAGCAATTCGTGGCGTAGAACCTTGGAAAACAGTGGATTCACCCAATAGACATAGACAATTTCATGATTTCCCTACATTGTTTGACTTTATTGATAAATTGCGTGAAGAAGGGGGTAAGCCCGTTGGAATTAAGATCGTCATGGGTGGGCCTGATTCTGCAGATGAATTAGCCAGTTACATGGCTAAAACATCTAGAGGTCCTGATTTTATTACAGTCGATGGAGGTGAAGGTGGATCAGGAGCAACTTATCAAGAAATGGCGGATTCAATGGGAGTTCCCATTAAATCAGCATTAATTTATTGTGATGATGCACTTAGAAGAACAGGTGTAAGAGATAGAGTCAAAATATTCGCGAGTGGTAAACTTTTTAGCCCAGATAAAATTGCAATTGCTTTAGCATCAGGAGCTGACTTAATTAATATTGCAAGAGGAATGATGATTTCAGTAGGGTGTATTGGAGCTCAAAAATGCCATACGAATAAATGTCCGGTTGGGGTTGCGACAACAGATCCTGAACACCAAAAAGCCTTGGTTGTAGATGAAAAAAAATGGAGAGTTTTAAATTATGTAATCACATTAAGAAATGGTTTGCAAACGTTAGCAGCAGCGTCAGGATTAGATTCCTATACAAAATTCAAGAGAGATCATGTTGTTTACCGAGATGCGTATGGGAAAGTCATATCTCTAGAAAAATTGTTTCCTTATCCTGATGCATGAAATTTTATCTCTTTAATTTGAATTACAAACTTACTTCATCTAAATTCACTGTCTCAAAAATCAAAAATTATATTAAAAAGAAAAGGAAAAAATAATGGAAGCATTACATCCGATAGTTAAATGGCTCCACATTATTGCAGGCATTGTCTGGATTGGGATACTCTACTTTTTTAACTGGATAAATGGTCATGTTGTGGCAACCATGGATGCAGACTCAAAACAAAAAGTGGTTCCTGAACTCATGCCGCGAGCACTTTACTTTTTCCGCTGGGGAGCGGCTTGGACCTGGGTCACGGGTGTTGTACTCCTATATGTGGTCTTTTGGGATGGCGCCCTTCTAATGGGCGAATCTGCAGGGAACCTCATGTTCGAAGCAGGAACGGAAGTAACATCTCTTGCGCACGTTATGTTATTGGTAACCTTTGTTGCTGTATTCCTTTATGACGCTCTATACAAGAGTGGATTGATTAAAGATGTTCGTGTAATCACAATAGTTAGTTTTTTGCTCATTGCTGGCGTGGTTTATCTGATGAAGTTTTATGCTGGATTCAGTTATCGCGCATTCAATATTCATCTTGGTACTCTCTTAGGTACCAATATGGCTTTCAATGTTTGGTACCGAATTTGGCCCGCCCAACAAAGAATTATTAAAGCCATTAAAAATGGCGCAGCACCTGATCCTGCTGATGCGGGATTGGCTGGGCTTCGTTCCAAGCATAATACTTATATGAGTTTTCCATTAATTTGGACAATGATCAATCAACACACAACGCCTTTTGCCGGAGGGCAATTCGGTATTACAGAATCAACCAACTGGTTAGTCTTGATGGTTATGGTAGGACTTGGATGGCATATCGTTTGGCAGATTTATAAAAAATCAGGAACTATTAAAGGTTTTTAAAACCCCTTTTCATACCAAAAAGGGAAAACCCTCTACTATAATGGTAGAGGGTTTTTTGTTTATAAAATGCCAGGAACCACTGGGCAATTTTCCTGTAATTAAATAGTCCAAAAAGTGTAAAAATTAAATGAAAATAGATCCACAATTTTCTTCTCACTGGCACATTTATATTCTTCAAAGTCTGTACGCATCGATTACTGTATTTTTTATTAGACTCGTGCTGGGTATGGAACATGCATTTATTAGCCATTATGCTAAACCCTTTATCCGAGATTTTGTTTGAAACGATCCTCTGCTATCGGACTTCTTCTTCTGACAGGGATTATTTGGAGTACAGGCGGATTCATGGTTAAAGTGATTCCTTGGCCTCCTTTGGTCTTAGCTGGCATTCGAAGTGGAATTGCTGCATTTGTAATATTTTTGTATGATAAACCTACCCATCTCCGATTTGGAAAGTTTACAGTGGGTGGTGCCATATCCTATGCGATTATGGTCATATTTTTTGTTCTCGCAAATAAAATGACTACATCAGGAAATGCTATTTTGATCCAGTACACCGCACCAGTTTTTGTGGCGATCTTCAGTTTCTCATTTCTCGGTGAAAAATCCAATACAATCGATTGGATAACTATTCTCATAATGCTATTTGGTTTAGGACTTTTCTTTTTTGATGAATTGTCTTTTACAGAATTCTGGGGGAATATTGCCGCTCTAATCGCTGGATTTGGATTTGCAGCTACAACTTTATTCATGCGAAAACAAAAAATGGGTCGACCAATTGATTCAGTACTACTGGGGAATTTGATTACTTTTTTTGTATGTATTCCCTTTATTACGAGTGATGTTACATTTGATGTGAAGCCTTGGATAGGAATTTCTTATTTAGGTATTGTACAATTAGGTTTATCCTATGTGCTTTTTAGTAAAGCTATTCGGTATGTTTCTGCATTAGATGCTATTATATATCCCGTAATTGAACCTATTTTAAATCCCATTTTAGCCTTGTTCTTTTTAGGCGAAATAATGAGTGGTAATGCCCAAATAGGAGGAATTTTGGTATTAATTGGTGTGATAAGCCGTGGTTTGCTCCAGGTAGACACAACAAAAAAAGGAAGTACTTATGAGTGAAAGAAGAAACATGTTTGAAAGATGGTTGGACAAGCATAACCATACTATGGAATTGATCAGAACATTAATAGCTGTAATGGTTTTAGTTTTGCAGGTCTACATTTTGATCAAAATATCTGCGCAATAAAAAATCCCCAATATTAAAACTAGCTGGGGATTTTTTAATTTAATAGGTCTTGATAGATTTATAAATCACAACTCATATCGTGACCACAACACATAGGAGATTTTATTTTCCCACAGCCCGAAGGGCATTTTGCTACAGCGACCTTAGTGCCATCATCTTTCGTTAAATGATCATGCTCAAGTGATTCACCACATTTTGCACATTTCATATCAGCAACACCCATACCGCAATGTTCACATTCATATTTTGCCATTATTATTTCCTTCACTAAATAGTTAGTAATTATCTCATAAAATTTACGACTGAATTCTATAAATTTAGGAAATAAATAAACAATAATAGGAATTATTACTATTTATAATTAATCTTAGTTATGCGATATAGTCATAAAAGAGATGCTATTCAAAAAATTGTATATAGTACAAATTCTCATCCAACCGCTGATTGGGTTTTCCAAAAGGCGAAGGTAAAAATCCCTAATATTAGTTTAGGTACAGTTTATCGAAATTTGAAACAATTGGATGATGCACAATTAATTAATACCATATACGATGGAAATATTGCACGGTACGATTGGAATAGAGAACCACATGATCATCTGAAATGCAAAATTTGTGGTGATCTGATTGATGTGCAATTATTTGATGAGCAAATTCGTAATACTATAAAGAAACAGTATAAGTTTGAGGCCGATGATGTTCTAATGACGATTATCGGTACATGTCATAAACATAATAAATAAAGGAGAATATAATGGCATTAGAAGGAACAAAAACACACGAAAACCTGAAAGCGGCATTTGCTGGTGAATCTCAGGCCAATCGTCGTTATTTGTATTTTGCGCGGCAAGCAGATATTGAAGGATATCCGGAAGCTGCAGGTGTTTTTAAAAATACAGCTGATGGTGAAACTGGGCATGCATTTGGGCACTTAGAGTTTTTATCAGAAGTAGGTGACCCCGCAACGGGAAAACCAATTGGTTCTACAGATATAAACTTAGAAGCAGCAGTAGCTGGCGAAACATATGAGTATACAGAAATGTATCCTGGTTTTGCTGCAACAGCACGTGAAGAAGGCCATGATGAAATTGCAGAATGGTTTGAAACACTTGCTCGAGCTGAAAAATCCCATGCGGGTAAATTTCAGCAAACGCTCGATTCATTATAAATCAGCTGATTGATTATCGGGTTCTTTTCTAGAACCCGATAATCAGATTAATTTTTAATACTTAAGAGTAACTTTAATTGCTCAATCATTCCGATACACAAAATACAATTTATGATATTGCCGATCCTACATATTGGGATAAAGGATCTTTGTATCAGGAAATGGACCGTATTTATGATGTATGTTTGGGCTGCCGACTTTGTTTCAATCTATGTCCATCTTTTCCATCTTTATTCAATTCTATTGATAATGCCGGATCACGAAAGCGTGAGATTGCAGAAGCAGAAGGTCGGGTTGGTAAAGAAGTTGAAAGAAGCGAATATTTAGATCTCCCAGAAGGTGAGCATGCATCGAATGCGAGTATAGAAGTAGAATTTCGCGGTGAAGTATCCGACTTAATTGAAGAAGAACGATGGGAAATTGTTGACCTATGCTATCAGTGCAAATTATGTGACCCTATATGCCCTTACACGCCAGGGAAGGATCATGAATTTCAACTAGATTTTCCAAAGTTAATGACCCGGGCTCAAGCTATTCGAACAAAAGAGCGGGGAGTTAGTACTAATGATAAATTTTTATCCAATACCGATTTTACGGGGAAAATTGGATCTATTTTTGGTCCCATATTAAACATTTTTAATCGCATTAGTTTTATCCGATATGTGATGGAAAAAACCATCGGTATTCACCGGAAACGAATTTTACCAAAATTCCAAACCAACACGTTTGAAAAATGGTTTCAATCTCATCAGTCAAATATTTCTGACCCGATAGATAAAGTAGTCATTTTTGGTACATGTTTTACCAATGCCCATGATGTAAGCCTTGGCAAGAGTGCCGTAGAAATATTAGAGTATAATGGTGTTGAATGTATTTATCCAAATCAACAGTGTTGCGGCGCTCCGTATTTAAGTCCAGGCGATTTTGAAGGATTTAAAAAACAAGCGAATCCCAATGTGGATGAATTGAGTAAATGGGTGAAAGATGGATACAAGATAGTGGTTACGGGACCACCTACATGTAGTTTAACCTTGAAAAAGGAATATCCGGATTATTTGGGAATGAATGAAAAAATAAAATCAATATCAGAAAATACCTTTGATATTTCGGAGTACCTGGTTTACCTCCATAAACAAGGAAAACTCAATACCAATTTCAAACATGAAATCGGTACAGTGAATTACCATGTGAGTTGCCATTTGAAGGCACAGCAAATGGGATTTAAGGGACGAGATATTTTAAAATTGATTCCAAATACAAAAGTGAATCTTATAAATCGATGTTCCGGCATGGATGGTGGTTGGGGAATGAAAACCGAAAACTTTGAACCATCAATGATGGTGGCGGAACGTTGCGTTAATGATATCAATAAGCGGGATGCAGACATTGTTTGTTCTGACTGTAGTTTGGCAAGTCATCAATTAACCCAAGCAAGTGAAGGGGATGTGGCACCGAGCCACCCCATTTTAGAATTACATAAAGCGTACGGCTTTAGTCAAAATTAAGGGAAAAAATGAAACAAATTGTATTATCAGATTTAATGAATATTATAGAATATGAAAAAGTTCGGAATGATTATCGCAGTGAATTGATGGATTATAAAAAGAAGCGTCGTATTTCTCTGGGACCCAATATTACCATCACGTTTGAAAATCGAAAAACAATGAAATTTCAAATTCAAGAAATGATGCGTGCTGAACGTATGGTGCACGATAATCAAATCCAAGAAGAGATAGATGTGTACAATTCGTTGCTCCCTTTGGTAAATGGACTGAGTGCAACTCTATTTATTGAAGTGACTGATGAAGTTCAAATTCGACCGGTGTTGAGTCAGTTTATTGGACTTACAGAAGGTAAAGCGGTTTATTTTGAAATTGAAGATGAAAAAGTTTATGCCGAATTTGAGATTGGTAGAGAGGAATCGAATAAAATTAGCTCAGTTCACTATATTCAATTCAATTTTAATGCTACTGCAAAAGCCGCCTTTTTAGAGAACCCCGAATCAGTTAAGCTCATTATTGATTATAAAAATTATAACTATTCAGAAACAATTAATAAAGGAATGCATAAATCTTGGTCAGAAGATTTACTTTCTTCCTAATCTTTCTATTTACATTTTATTAATAAGTCTTCGCTAATAATCTGATTAGAGATTTATTGATTCTAAGCGAGGGATTTTTGTTTGTGGGATGATGGACAGATTTTGAATCATTGGAACCAATTATTGCAAAAAATTACTAATATGAAAAATCAGCATATTATTTTATTACTTACTATTTTATCCTTTCTACTAGGTCAGGAAGACCATGACGACCATGATAAACACGGACATCATAAAGAGTTAAGCATTGCTCTTGGTGTTACCCCAGCACATGATAATGAAGATAGTAAAATAAGCATGCACGTACATTACATTAAGGGGTTAGGTAATCATAGTCCCTATGCCTTGGGTATATCTCTAGAAACAATCTTTGATAAACATAAACATAATTCAGTTGGATTAGTAGGTTTATATCGTTTTGAAAGTGGATTTAGTATTGCTTATGTCCCAGGCCTATTATTCGTTGAGCATGAGAATGATTCTGAAATGCAGTTCGCACAACATCTCGAAGTATGTTACGAGTTTGAATATGAACAATTTCATCTTGGCCCTCAAATTGCTATAGGCATAGAGGAAGATGGGTACCATTATAGTTGTGGTATTCATTTAGGAATTGATTTTTAATTAAACCAACTTATATGTTAGGCTTGTTAATCGATGCTGACGTTTCTCAATACGACATCACAGAGTATCCTGTCACCGGCATCTTTAGTGGCCATCCAACGGCACGCCCACTTTATGACGAAGCTCATTGGAAATAATGCGTTTTGAAGCCCATGAAAATTCAAATTACCAGTCATAATGAACGCTTAATAGTGGATTATTTTTATTCTACTAAATTGGGTTAGTTTTCAGGTAGAATAAATCTAGGATTTTAATGAAAATATATATCAGCGCAGATATGGAAGGTATTACCGGTGTTACACACTGGGATGAAGTGGAACACAATAAACCATCGACATACACCCAATTCCAGGAAAGAATGACAAAAGAAGTGGTATCAGCTTGTAAAGGTGCCAATGATGCAGGGGCAAAAGAAATTTGGGTAAAAGATGCTCACTATTCTGGTCGAAATATTTTATCAGAACAACTACCAGAAAATGTAAAACTAATTCGAGGTTGGAGCGGCCATCCCTATTCAATGGTTCAAGAATTAGATGATACTTTTGATGCTCTCCTTATGGTCGGGTATCATTCTATGGCTGGGAAAAGTGGAAATCCATTAGCGCATACTATGTCCTCATCAAAACTGGATTCTGTTTTTATTAACGAGCAGCAAACGTCTGAATTTTTTCTCCATGGTAATATTGCCGCCAAACATGGGGTACCACTGGTTTTTGTTTCTGGAGACGCAGGCCTGTGTGAAGAAGTAAAAGATGTAAGTCCAAATACAACAACGCATGCCACCATGGTTGGCGTAGGCGACTCAACAATTAACATTCAGCCGGAAACATCAAGAAAAGCGATAAGGGAAAAAGTAAAAATGGCCTTATCAAGTAATCTGAAAAAATGTATTTGGACGCATCCTGATTCATTTTCATTGAAGGTTAGGTTTATTAAGCAGCAACTTGCTTATCGGGCATCACATTATCCCGGAGCCACACTATTGGATGCAAAAACAGTAGCATTTGAAGCAAGCGATTTTGACAATATAATGCGATTCATGCTTTTTACGGTTTAATGTCATTGCAATTTCCACAACCTGAATCCATTACTTTACCAATTCAAGGATCGGACAATGGTTTTTCCGTAAATCACGTTTATTGTGTGGGACGGAATTATGCATCTCATGCCAGAGAAATGGGTGTTGATGTTAAAGAACCACCACTATTTTTCTCTAAGCCCAATTGGGCTGTAGTGACACCGGGAACTGATATTGATTATCCAGCTGATACCGAGAATCTAAATCATGAAGTTGAATTGGTAATTGCTGTTGGTGAAACTATGTCCATTTTTGGATTTGGTGTGGGTGTGGATCTTACAAGACGGGATTTGCAAACGAAAGCAAAAAACGAGGGAAAACCCTGGTTCAGAAGTAAATGTTTTGCGGGGAGCGCTCCTGTTTCTGAAATCATTCCTATTGGTGATGGAACTGATTTTTCTGATTTCAATTTGACTTTGGCTGTGAATGGAAAAGTCAAACAAATGGGATCCTGTAATGATATGATCTGGAATCCGGGGGAGATCATGTGCGAGTTGGCAGGAGAAGTACCTTTGCAGGCAGGCGACCTAATCTTTACCGGCACACCGGAAGGAGTTGGCAAACTGGAAAAAGGGGATGATGTTGTCATTTCTATTCCGGAATTGGTTGAACTTTCCTTTAAAATTTGTTGAATTCATGACAACCATTTAATCTACTCTTTGTCTAATCAATCAATGCGGCACTATATATTTTCATTGTTTCTTATTTCGTTGTCTTTTTCCCAGAATTTTCAAATCAGAGTTGTGGGAAAAATGCAAATGGATGTCCCTGTATTAGGACCTTTTATAGTGACATTTGACCAAACTGTTGCACCGGGTTTTTTAAAAGCGGAAGAAAAAATTGAAGCAGAACGATTCTATGCTCGTTGGCTCATGAATGGTGAGACCGGGGAGATTATGATTGATGGCACAGAAAAAATTCTAAAATATGACAAGGATGAAGAAGAGTACTGGCTTCAATCTCCTGAAGATTATTTCAAGGAACCAGATACCAGTTCAGATGATACAAAGTCGGTTTCTTTTTCATTTTCCTCCGATGATGAGGATGATGAGGATGACACACCACCGAAGTTCACAAGAACCGGCGGGAAAGAAATTGAATCTGTTCATGGTTTCAGGACAAAAAAATGGATTACGACTATCGCCTTTTCTGAAGAAAAAGTGATGGTTTTTGAAGAATGGTTTGTGGATAAATTGCCATTAATGAGACTTTCCGATTCTCTGGAGTCTGCAATAAAAAATAAATTTAATCCTGACCAAGATACGGTTGAAATAGAGCAATTTGATTTTTCATCCAATATTTTTATCCGCGAAATGGATACTCTGACAACATTAAAACCGATTCCGGGTCATGCCGTAAAAATAAATTTTCTGGTTTACGAAGAAAGTGATGATCCAAAAATGGCTATTGGTTTTGAAATTCTGGAATTATATGCAGAACCGGTGGATACAGGATACTTCGTCATTCCGGAAATCTATGAGCGGATTGAGAATGATTAATTTGTAACTCTGAGTTTGACGACAGGAAACCAGCTAATTGAAAATAGAAGAAGCTGCGTGAGTCTCATAACCCGATGGGTGGGTAATTAGTTTAATCATTTAGATATAAGTTTTAAGTGATACTTAAAGTACTTAGTATTATACTTAATACTAAGCATGTTCCACCTTAATAATAAACTAAGTTATCGAATCTATAATATGCCTATTACAATTCATCTAGATGCTATGTTAGTGAAAAGAAAGATTTCGCTCACTGAGCTATCAAAAGCCGTCGGACTTTCATTGACAAATTTATCTATGTTAAAAAATGGAAATGTGAGAGGCGTTAGGTTCGAAACACTGGAAAAGATCTGTATTGTTCTGGACTGTCAGCCTGGAGATTTACTTGAATGTCAGCCCTATACAGATGAAAAAAATGACAAGAATAGAAAAGACATATTCGAAATAATAAGTAAAAATCTTATGAAATTGAAAAATAAGGAGACTTAAGATGTTAGAGACTTTATTAAATGGCGGACCCTTTATGATGGTTTTACTCATCATAGTAGGTAGTATCATTTTTATTTCAGTAAAAAATATTAAAGAGCCCTATAATACTAATGGTATTGTGTTACTGGGTATCTTTAGTGCTTTGGTTGGTATCTTAGCCACATATCTTGGAGTCAATGCTGCATTTAGTGCAGTACCAGAGATTAGCAATATTTCGCCACAGATTTTAATTAATGGTTTAAAGACATCATTAATTACATCATTTACAGGAGGAATTATTATGCTTATTTCAACAGCGCTATGGTATTTCTTTATAAAACGGCACAATCTACTTGTTGTATAATTCGACGCCCAATCGTCCTCCAACGAATTAAAATAGAAGAGACTACATGAGTCTCATAACCCGATTGGAGATTTATTGACTCTAAGCGGAGTTTTTTTTTGTGGGAAGATGGGTAGATTTAAGAATAGAAAGGAGAAAAAAATATGGAAGCAATTGGAATAATGGGCTTTATTTTTGGGCTTAGTGCTCTTGGGAAAATTATTATGTTGGAAAAACAACTCAAAGAATCTGGTGCTCTGAAAGAACAAACAGAATCAGATGATAAATAGATTATTTAATTAGCAAATTATTAAGCCCCACTCTCGTTATATGAATATAGTGGGCAACATAGATTCCGATACTACTATTATGAAGCGTCTCTGGCTCGAATAAAAAAATTCAAAATGGTTAAATCAAAATCGCACTGCCCTGAGATAGTTTGACTAAAAAATGAAACAGACAAAACGAATATTTAATATTTAATATTTACAATGAATCTGCTAAAAAAAATATACAGTGACTATTTCCGTCTACCGCAAAATATTCATTTTCTAATTTTACTAGAATTATCCCTAAGTCTCATCCACGTTGCTTTTATTCTTGTTCTGAATATTCTTTTACGGAAGCAAGGTTTTAGCGATCCAGAGATTGCGTCTTTCAATTCACTTCGTTTTATTAGTGCGCTTGCCTTTGCATTGCCATTAGGGATCTACATTCGAGGAAAAAGATTAAAACCTTTTTTTATAATTGCTTCATTGATTGTACCACTTACAAGTGGGCTTATAATTGAGTCTGTCTATCATGAGATCACGCCTCTCATACAGCTATCTTTTTTATTGTGGGGTTTTGGGATGATGTTGATGAGAGTCTGTGCTCTCCCATTTATTATTCGAAATACAACTCCTGATAACAGTACTGAGGCACTTTCTTTGAGTGCTGCAACCTGGTCAATGGCAACGGTTTTTTCAGGAATAATTATCAGTGGCTTGGATCGATTAGGATATTTTAATATTGGAGTCTGGACACTAGAATTTAATGAAAGAACCACCCTCTGGATTATTACAGTACTGGGGTTCAGTGGTCTATTCTTTGCTTTGAAAATCAAAGAAAATGAGCCTGATAGTTCGTCAAGGAAGGGGAAACTATTTTCTATAAGGAATTCCTATGACTGGAATCTGATTTTTAAGGCAATCTCACCCTTAATATTGATATCCATAGGTGCTGGGCTTACGATACCATTTGTAAACCTTTTTTTTAATTCGGTATTTGGTCTGACATTGAGCCAATTTAGTATTTTAGGCAGTTTTACAGCTTTATTAGTATTTATTTTTTCATTAATGGTTCCGTCTTTACGGAAAAGATATGGCTACTGGATGACCATAGTTATCGTACAGGCTATATCAATATGCTGTCTTGTTACAATGGCGATGATGGAGCTTTATGTTGGTTACTCCTTTGCAATGGGTGTAGCTATAGCAGCCTATGTCCTTCGTCAGCCGCTTATGCATATGGCGCATCCTGCTTCAAATGAATTAATGATGAATTATGTTGGTAAAAAGAATCAGGAGTTGATCAGTGCTTTGAGTTCAAGTCTCTGGAGCGCTTCATGGTTTGTAAGTGCAAAAGTGTTTGAATGGCTTAGATTATTAAAGTATGACTATTATGAGATATTTCTTATAACTGCGGTACTTTATTCGATAGGTGTGCTGGCATATGTGTTTTTGATACGTGAATATGAGTCCAGAGAAAAAAATAGGTCCGGGGAGCTGCTGCCTTTGACCGATGAGATCACAATGGATTAATATGGCAAATCCCTTGTGAAAATAAAAATTTTAAGTGATTTAAATTTATTTATTATGAAATAAGCTAATTTTTTCTAACACTCATCTAGTATAATGTATTGCATAGTACTAAGTATAGGATATAAATTTGCTATACCAAGTAAGTAATAAATTATGAACCTTGAAAATACTATAGCACAAATGCGGAAGGGAGTGTTGGAATATTGCATTCTTTCCATTTTAAAAAATGGCGAAGCATATCCATCAGATATTTTGGTAAAATTAAAAAAATCGAATTTGATTGTGGTTGAAGGGACGTTGTATCCATTGCTTACTCGCTTAAAAAATGCCGGTCTGCTTACTTATCGATGGGAAGAATCAAAATCAGGACCTCCGCGGAAGTATTATTCTGAAACCGCAGAAGGAATTGTCTTTTTATCGGAGCTGGACGAGACCTGGAAAGACTTGGTCAAGGCAGTTCGATTAACCATAAAAACATCGTAAGAACTATGAAGAAAACAAATACAATCAATCTTGGTGGCATCATTTTTCATGTTGATGAAGATGCTTTCACCCAGCTTCAAAATTATCTCAATGCCATTAGGTCATATTTCTCTAAGTCTGATGGACAGGAAGAAATTATTGCAGATATTGAATCTAGGATCGCCGAAATCTTTCAGGAGAAAAAGATTAGTATAATCACCTTAGCTCAGGTGGATGATGTAATTGCCATTATGGGCAAGCCTGAAGATTATGGAGATGGTGAACATGACGAAAAAATTACAAAACCGCATGAAAAAAAGCAGAGAATAAGGAAAATATTCCGTCATCCAGATGATAAGATCCTGGGCGGTGTTTGCGGCGGCCTTGGTGCTTATTTTAATGTGGACCCTGTTTTGTTTCGCCTGGGATTCTTATTGACAATGTTTATTGGCGGTTTTGGATTTTTTGTCTATCTAATTCTCTGGGTCATTGCGCCGCTGGCAGACAGGGCATCAGACCATTTGAAAATGCATGGCGAACCAGTAACGGCTGGAACCATTGGTCGGGCTGTGGCTTCAAAAATTGAAGATACGGTTACAAATGAAAATAACCAATCTATGGTTCGAAAAATATTGGCTGGCATAGGCACTGTTTTGGGATATTTTATTGAAATTCTTAAACGCATTTTTATCGTACTGGGTAAAATCATTAAACCATTGATTGGTATTATTTTTCTCATATTAGGCTTTGTGGCCGCCCTTGGTTTGTCCTTTTTTATTATTGCGAGTTTTTCTGGGATACACGGTGATGGATATGGATTCCAAGAAATAACTAACACCTTTGATTCCATTTTACAGCATTTCCCATTGTCTCAGATCTTTGTATTCCTGGGTCTCATTCTGTTTATAGGTATCCCGCTTTTCCAAATGATTTACCTTGGTATTCGAATGATTTTTAATATGGCGAAACAATCCAGCGCAGTGAAGAGTTCCTTGTTAGGGATGTGGGTCGTGGGTCTCATCTTAACGATCTTTTTTGGAATTTATGGTATAATACATTTTTCGGAAGATTCCCGAATAGAAGGAATGGCCACACTGGAGAATGTGAAATCAGACACGTTGAAAATATTGCTGACTGCTCATGATAATTTCTACTGGGATGAAAAGCATTTGAATATTGTAGAGACGGAAGATGGAGAGCATAAACATCTTTCAAATGTAGAAATGGATGTAGCGCGGTCATCCGATTCTCAGTATCACTTAAAAATTATTAAACGGGCTTCAGCAAGATCATTCAGAGATGCGAGAGATTACGCCGAGAATATTTCGTATCATTATTTTTTAGATTCCGGACAGCTAAACTTGGATCAGTATTTTGAAATATCTATTGATGATTCTTACCAGCAACAGATTGTTGAATTGACTTTACTCGTTCCTACAGGCAAATCTATTTATCTGGATGAATCCTTGAAATATTTTATTTACGATATTAAGAACACAACAAATACTCATGATTACAAGATGATGGGACATAACTGGACCATGGGCGATGACGGCCTGTTTAATGATTTTTTTGAAAAAAAATCATCAATGAATAAAACGAAAAAAATAAAATTCATTGAAAAATCAGAAATTCAAGATTTAGGTTTAGAAAAAAGATTGATCCAGCTTGAAGAAACATTGGAAGATTTGGAAGGTCTGGAAAAATTAGAAATCGAAGTGAACGTATTAAATGAAAAATAATAGGTTATTTTAACGTATTTTGAAAAAAAGACAACTTTTTGACCATTCTGACGTCATAAGGTTGTTAAATAATGTTTAAAGGAATAGTAGTGAATTATAAGCAAAATATTATAACCTTAATTGGTTTAGGAATTATGTCTTTTATGTCAATTTTGCAAGCAAATGCGATGGATGTTCTTGAAAATCCCATTTTAAAGATAAATCGTATTCAAAAACCAATAAAAATTGATGGCGATCTAACAGATATAGAGTGGGGGCAGGTCAATGGAACGGAATACTTTGTCGAAATAGAGCCCGGCGATAATATTACACCATCGGAAAAAACAAAAGTGAAGGTTGGCTATGATGACCAAAACCTGTATGTGGCATTCTGGGCCTTTGCAGACCCGATGGATATCCGAGCATCCTACCAAAACCGTGACCAAGCCTGGATGGATGATTTTGTTGCGATTTTTCTGGATACTTATGGTGATGCTAATGCAGGAACCATGATTGGGTCAAATCCTTACGGTATCCAAATGGATGCATTGAATAATGGTAGCGGAAATGAAGATCCATCGTTTGATCTAGTCTATAAATCACAAGGGAAAATAACAGATAATGGCTACCAGGTGGAAATGGCAATCCCTTTTTCAAGTTTATCTTTTCCTGATAAAGAAGTGCAGGAATGGAAGGTGGGGTTTTACCGTAGCCTTCCTCGTGAAAAACGTTCGCAAATAATCTGGGGTGGATTTGATCGTACTGACCCTTGTTTTTTATGCCAGCTGGGAACGTTAAAAGGTATTCAAGGAATCAAACAAAAAGGCAACATTGAATTTTTGCCTGCAATTGTTGGTTCCCAGATTTCCGAACTTGATCAAAATAATACGCTTCAAAAAGGGAAGGCACTGGGCCAGGCATCCTTGGGAGTAAAATACAGCCTGAGCTCTGATCGGGTTGCTGAATTCACCATTAACCCTGATTACAGCCAGGTAGAAGCTGATGCTGAACAAGTGGATATGAACACAACATTCGCTTTATTTTTTCCAGAAAAACGTCCTTTCTTTAACGCAGGGAATGACCTTATTAATACCTGGATAGATGCAATTTATACCCGCTCCATCAATAATCCTGCTGCTTCCGGTCGAATGATTAATCGGGGTCAGAAAAACTCCTGGTACATGCTATCGGCCCTGGACGAAGATTCGCCATACATTATTCCAGGCGAAGAACAGAGTTTTTCTCTTTTAGGAGGAAGAAGTGTATCCAATATTTTCCGGTTCAAGCGGACATTGGAAGAAGCCAGTCATTTTGGAATTCTCGCCACCGACCGCCGCATGGTTGACAATGACGGCAGTGGATCCGTAGTTGGTTTTGATACGCGTTATAAATTCAATAAAACGTATCAGGTGGAGTTTCAAACATTATTTAGTAAAACTCAAGAGCCATCGGACTCTTTATTGGTGAGCAACTCAACCTTTGGTGATAATAATACCTTTACTTTCGATGGGGAGTCTTTTGCTGGGAATGCGCTGGAAATTGAATTTCGCCGTGATACGGAACACTGGGGCTTAGAAACTGGCTATGACCACCAGACACCTGCATTCAGAGCTGAAAATGGATTTATTTCCAACAATAACCATCGCCGAATTTATCTGGAAAGTGCTTGGGTTTATACACCGGATAATGTGATCAGCAAAGTGATTGGTGGATTTCACTCCGGTATAGAATCAAATTTTGATGGCCAGATTAAAACGCGTTACACAATGTTTTTTGGCAATGTCATGTTACCTAGGCAGACTCGGTTAGCTGCCAATATAACCGCTATTCCATACAATCATTTTAAAAATACAGATTTAACAGGACTATGGAGAATTCGCCTTCGTATAAATAGTCAG
>Ga0308019_10000479_pt1 | contig 25226 bp, 23 predicted proteins | sample Neamet284_FD_203135 | JGI IMG/M metagenome (GOLD analysis project Ga0308019, IMG submission 203135) | Marine microbial communities from water near the shore, Antarctic Ocean - #284 | ecosystem: Environmental > Aquatic > Marine > Unclassified | place: Southern Ocean | collected 2014-10-01 | reverse complement strand
CTAAAGAGAAAGTGGCTAAAGAGAAAGTGGCTAAAAAGAAAGTGGCTAAAAAGAAGGTGACCAAAAAGAAAGTGACCAAAAAGACAGCAGCTAAAAAATAAAATTGACGATTAAAATTTTTTCAAGGTATATGACATGTCTATAACAGCATCTATGGTAAAAGAACTTCGTGACAGAACCGGCGCTGGAATGATGGAGTGTAAGAAAGCATTGGTTGAAGTTAATGGTGATATAGATGCAGCTATAGAGTTGTTGAGAACCTCAGGCCAGGCCAAAGCAGAGAAGAAAGCCTCTCGTATTGCAGCTGATGGAAGTATTACTATCAAAAGTAATGCCTCTGAGGCAGCCATTATTGAAATTAATTCTGAGACAGATTTTGTTGCTAAAGATGAAAATTTCATAAATTTCTCTGATGTGGTAGCAAATATTCTAATAAAAACAGATATTGAGAATGTCGAGCAGTTAAGCGATTATATTTTGTCGGAAAATAAAACTGTAGAGGAAGCTCGAACTGAATTAATTGGTAAGGTTGGAGAGAATATATCGATACGTCGTTTTAATAAAATTAGCGATTCAATGAATCTAGGGACTTATTCCCATGGTTCCAGAATTGGATCTATTGTTAGTTTATCCGGAGGAAGTGAAGACTTAGCAAAGGACATAGCCATGCATATTGCTGCATCAAATCCAATATGTATTGATGAAAAAAATGTCCCGAGTGAATTGATAGAAAGAGAGAAAAGAATTTACAGTGAACAGGCACTTTCTTCAGGAAAACCTCCAGAAATAGTGGAAAAAATGGTTCAAGGAAAGATGGCTAAATACTTAAAAGAGATTACATTACTAGGTCAGTCATTTGTTAAAGATCCTGATATCTCTATTAAAGATCTATTGAAAAAATCTAACGCGGTTGTGACTGACTTTGTTCGTTATGAAGTAGGCGAAGGTATTGAAAAAAAGGAAGAAAATTTTGCTGATGAAGTTATGAAGCAAATAAAAGACAATGCCTAGTAATTTAACTTATTAATTTATGTGAGTCTTTTCTCAATTAAATTCATTTTGACCTTATTAATAAGTTAATATCTTATCAATAAGGTTTTTTATTGCAAAAAATAAGGTCATTTTTAATGAAATCATCACCTCCATTATATAAACGTATATTAGTCAAATTAAGTGGTGAAGCACTTATGGGAAAACTTGATTATGGGATTGATCCAACTGTAATTAAACGTATTGCTAATGAATTAATTCAGGTAAGAACCCTTGGTGTAGAGATTGCTGTAGTTGTAGGAGGCGGTAATATATTTCGTGGAGCAGGTCTTGCTGGCGCTGGAATGGACCGAGTAACGGGTGATTATATGGGAATGCTAGCTACGGTAATGAATGCATTGGCTATTCAGGACGCCCTTGAATCAATGGAAGTAAATGCAAGGGTAATGTCAGCAATTAAAATTCACGAAGTTTGCGAGGACTATATTCGAAGGAGGGCTGTAAGGCATTTAGAAAAAGATCGGATAGTTATTCTTGCAGCAGGGACAGGTAATCCATTTTTCACGACTGATTCAGCGGCAAGTTTAAGAGCCATTGAAATTGGTGCAGAGGTATTATTGAAAGCGACAATGGTAGATGGAGTTTACGATGCCGATCCAAAAAACAATAATGAAGCAAAATTATACAAAGAAATATCTTTCGATAAAGTGTTGTCAGATAAACTTAATGTGATGGATGCTACAGCTATAGTGATGTGCAGAGATAATAATTTATCACTAAGGGTATTTAATCTGTTAAAACCAGATACATTAATTAATGCAATGACAGACAAGACAGTGGGAACTTCAGTTAGTGTATGAATAGATCGGGGTGAGTGAAATGATCAATGAGATTAAAAAAGACGCTTCAGAAAGAATGATTAAAAGCGTAATAGCATTACAACAAAATCTAACAAAAATAAGAACTGGACGTGCTAATACTAGTTTATTAGATCAAATATTTATAGATTATTATGGCAGTCGAACAGCCTTGAATCAGGTAGCAAATGTCAGTATTGAGGATTCTCGTACCCTCAAAATCACACCTTGGGAAAAAGATATGATAAAGCCGATTGAGAAGGCAATAATGAGTTCAAATTTAGGCCTTAATCCCGTTTCAGCTGGAATTATTATAAGAGTCCCGTTACCTCCACTAACTGAGGAACGAAGAAAAGATATGATTCGAATTGTTCGACAAGATGGCGAGCAATCTAGGGTTTCGATAAGAGGCATAAGAAGAGACTCACTGACTGATATCAAGGAATTACTAAAAGAAAAGATGATAGGTGAAGATGAAGAAAGAAAAGCACACGAAGAAATTCAAGAATTAACGAATAAATATGTAGAAGAGGTAGATCAGGTTGTAGTCGTCAAAGAAAAAGAATTAATGATCGTCTGAATAATTACAAGGTCCAGGCAAATGAAACCTAATCACATAGCAATAATTATGGATGGCAATGGCAGATGGGCTAAAGGTCACGATAAGAGTAGAAAGTTTGGTCATAAAAGAGGCACTAAATCTGCTCAAGAAATTGTTCGATATACCGGCACTTTAGGAATTAAATATCTCACGCTTTATGCGTTCAGCACTGAAAATTGGGGTCGCCCTCTCAAGGAGGTCAATTTATTGATGGCTCTGTTTATAGAAACACTAGATTCAGAAATAAAAGATCTTAATGATAATAATGTTAGAATTTTTTTTATTGGAGATAGATCAAATTTAAAAAATTCTCTAATTGAGAAAATTGATAAAGCTGAGTTACTTACTAAAAATAACCAAGGTTTGAATTTAACTGTTGCATTAGCTTATGGAGGAAGATGGGATATTATCAATGCGACAAAAATCATTCTAAATAAAATTCATAGTAAAGAATTAAAAATTTCTGATATTGATGAGGATAAACTTTCTTCATTTATGCAATTAGGTGGGCATCCTGACCCTGATTTACTAATTAGAACTGGTGGAGAGAGAAGAATATCAAACTTCTTATTGTGGAATATTGCTTATACCGAAATATACTTTTGTGAATCCTTATGGCCCGATTTCAATAATGCTGATTTAGATAGAGCTATAGAGTTTTACTCGGAACGAAAACGACGTTATGGTAAAAATGTCTAGATACTGGATTAATCTATGTTGAAAAAAAGAGCAATAACAGGGGTAATAGGCTTACTAGCCTTATTGAGTGTTTTATACCTAATGCCTCATGAGGTAGCCAGAATTGTATTTGCTATTATATTCATTATGGCAGGATGGGAATGGGTTAATCTGCTACATAAAGGCAGCTCTTTATCTAAAGTAACTTTTTTATTGACTTTATACTCGATGATATTCTGTGTTCATTTTTTGGAAACAAGTATTACTGATACTCAATTTATCTTCATTTTTTCAATTTTTTGTTGGGCGTTATTTTTGTTATGCCTATTTTTATATCCTGTTAAAATTACTAATTTTTTGGCCTGGATTGCAGGATTAATAATTTTATTCTTGGGATATTTTTCGGTGGATTGGGTATTTGTAAATTGGGGCAGAGATTTTTTCCTATCTTTTTTATGCATTATTTGGGTAATGGATATTGGAGCGTATTTTGCTGGAAAGAATTTTGGTCACTTAAAACTCGCACCTCATGTTAGTCCAAAAAAGACCTGGGAAGGAGTTATTGGCGGAGTTGCTTTAGTTATAATTTTCTCTGTTTTTCTATCAGAATTTTTAAATCTAGACAGTTTCATTTTTATACCTTTTGCTATTGCGATGGGACTATTGTCTGTGGTGGGTGACCTTACGATCAGTATGTTTAAGAGAAATGCTGAAGTTAAAGATAGTGGTTCTTTGTTTCCTGGCCATGGCGGTATTCTGGATAGATTGGATAGTATCGTCTCATCAGCGCCACTTTTCGGTCTTGGCTTGACTCTTTTTTTTAATTAAACCTCTACTTTATTTGATCAGTGGTATTTAAATTATGATAATAGTAAGCATTTTAGCTTTTATATTTGCGATAGGTTTATTAGTTACAATTCATGAGTTTGGTCACTATATTGTTGGTCGTTTTTGCGGTATGAAAGTTTTAAAATTTTCGGTTGGTTTTGGTAAGTCAATCTACTCCAAGAAACTAGGTGAAGATCAAACAGAGTATTGTATATCTCTTATACCTTTGGGTGGGTATGTTCAGTTTTTAGATGATCGTAATGATACGATTGATTCAAAAGATCAGGGAAGAGCTTTTAATCACAGGCCAATCAGCTCTAGAATCGCCGTTTTGTTGGCGGGCCCTGTATTCAATTTTTTATTTGCTATTCTCGCTTATTTTATTATTTTTTCAAATGGAATTATGACTATAAAGCCAGTTATTGGAGAAATCATAACTAATTCTTATGCTGCTGAAGCAGGACTAAATTATGGCGATCGTATTTTAAAAATAGACGATCGGTTAGTTGATGATTGGGAAAGTACAATTACATCAATATTAATGACAGTAGCGAGCAAGAAAGAAATATTATTTCATATAGAAAGACAGGGTCAGTCTAATAAATCTATAAAATTGATCATCCAAAATGATCCCTCCTTACTGACTGAGCCTGGTGCTTTATTTAAGGGACTAGGGTTTTATCCTTGGCAGCCTCCAGCTCTTATAGGTGAAGTTATGCTAGATGGTGCGGCAAGTAAGGCGGGATTAATTAAAGGTGATCTTATAATTTCTATTGATAACAAAGAAGTAAACTCATTTGTGGATTTAAGAAATATCATTGCAGATAAACCCAGTCAAATAGTTGCAATAAAATATATGAGAGATGGTTTTGATTACCTAACTGAAGCTCAGTTAGGTCAAACGCAAGACAATAAACCTAAGGGTATTTTAGGAGTTGCAGTGGATGGAAATTATGAACAGTTTTGGTATTTGAATAAATTTAACCCGATCGATGCTTTCTCAGAGTCACTCAAAGAAACATGGTCATCAGCAAGTTTCACCGTCATTATGTTCTCAAAAATTATAACAGGTGACGTTTCATCAAAAAATATCAGTGGCCCTATCAGTATTGCTAAATATGCAGGCATTTCAGCGAATGCGGGTTTGAATCAGTTTTTAAAATTCCTTGCTCTGATTAGTATTAGTCTTGGCGTAATTAATTTATTGCCAATCCCTATGCTTGATGGAGGTCAGATTGTTTATCAAACTTTAGAATGGATTAAAGGAAGTCAGTTATCAGCAAGATTTCAGTTACTTGGGCAGCAATTTGGTATGATTACTCTATTATTATTAATGTCTATGGCTTTTTATAATGATTTATTTAATTGAATAATTGATTTGGATATATGAAAAAAATAATAAAATTGATGAATAGTAATTCAATAATCAAATCAGTTGTTTTGGTCTGTTTTTTATTAATTCTTACTATAAATCGATCTCAAGCTGAAGATTTTCTGGTCAGTGATATGAGGGTTGAAGGGTTGAGGCGTATTTCAGAGGGAACCGTTTTTAATTATCTGCCAATTAACGTTGGTGAAACTATTGACGAAATAAGAATCCAAGAAGCAATAAGATCTTTATATAGTGAAGCGTTATTCGATGATATTTCCATGCGAAGAGATGGGTCGGTCTTAGTGATCGAGGTTAAGGAGAGGCCTTCAATAGAAGCATTCACCATCGAGGGTAACAAAGATATCAAAACGGAAGATTTAATGACTTCATTAAGAAATGTAGGTATGTCACGCGGAAGAACATTTGATCGCTCAGTGCTCGATAATGTCACGGGTTTTTTAAGAGAACAATATTATGATCGTGGTAAATATGGGGTGAGAATTAAAGCAGATGTTGAGGATCGACCTAATAATACAGTTCGAATTAGTGTGGATGTGAAAGAAGGAGACAGAGCAAAAATTCGTCAAGTAAATATTATTGGCAATGAATCTTTTGATGAGGGAGAGATTAGAGAAGAATTCGAACTTGATACTGCTAATTGGTTATCTTTTATAAGGCAAGATGATAGATACTCAAAAGAAGCGATAACCGGTGACCTTGAGAAGCTGCGATCTTTCTATATGGATCGAGGCTATGCAGACTTTAGGGTAGAGTCAACACAGGTAGCAATATCTCCAAATAAAAAAGACATGTTTGTAACAATAATTATTCATGAAGGCGTGCGTTACAATATTTCTAATATAAAATTAGTGGGTAATAATGTACTTCCTGATGAGGATTTACAGCGACTGGTAATCTCGAAATCTGGAGATATGTTTAATTTACAGACCTTGACTAATACATCTGAATTGATGTCATTTAGATTTGGTGAAGAAGGGTATGCTAATGCAAAAATTGAACCTCTTCCTGAGTTAAATTATGAAACAAAGGAAGTTGCTGTTACATTTTATATTGATCCTGGAAGTCGAGTTTATGTTCGGCGTATTAACTTTAATGGCATAAATGAGGTTGATGATGAAGTCTTTCGCAGAGAGGTGCGTCAAACTGAAGGAACTTTCGTATCTAATATTTTAATCGATCGCTCTAAAATAAGATTACAAAGACTGCCATTCATTGAGGAAGTCGAGGTCGAAAATAAACCTGTTATTGGAAGTCCGGATTTGGTTGACGTAGATTTTGATCTTAAATATCGAATGCCAGGTCAATTTAGCGGTGGAATAGGTTATTCAGAATTTTTTAAACTTAATGTTAATGGCAGTATTACTCATACAAATTTCCTAGGTACTGGAGAGCGAGTTGCCCTAAATGCCAATTCAAGTAAATATTCTAAACAAGTCTCAGCTTCACATACAGACTATTACACGACCATGAATGGTATTAGAAGAACGGCATCACTTAATTATAGAGATTATAAGCAGTTTACATCTGCCGCTTCTGCTTTATCCACCACAAGTGGAGGAGCTACTATCGATTATGGGTACCCATTGGGCGAATATCAAACAGTTAGTTTAGGGGCGAATCTGCAGCAAGTAGAGATGTTATCATCTAGGTATAGCACTCAACAAGCAATAGACTGGGTAGCGGGCAATGGTAAGGCCTATGATGCAGGAAATGGTTTTTCAGGCACTAAATTCGGAAATATTGAGATATTAGCAGGCTGGATTTATGATAGTAGGAACAGAACTATATTTCCAGATAGGGGGACAAAGCACCAAATCTTTGCCACTCTGACTTTGCCTGGAAGTGATGTTGAATATTGGACTACAAGATACAATTTTACTAGATATCAACCATTATTTGGGAGATGGACGGCGTTATGGAATGCGCAATTTGGTTATGGTAGGGCACTTGGAAATACAACTGCTCTTCCTCCTTTTAAGCTATTTCATAGTGGTGGCCCAAAGTCCACTCGAGGATTTAAGGAATCATGGTTAGGACCAAAAGATACAAACGGAAGGCCTTATGGTGGAAATGTATTGGTTGCGAGCCAACTAGAGCTTATAATTCCTATGCCTGATAAGTTTGCAAAACAAGCTAGAGCAAGTTTATTTTATGATATTGGTAATGTATTCAGTACTGGAGAGGTTGTTTTCTTTGACAAGAAGGGTGATCCGGTAGAATATACAACATCATTTGGTGATCTTAAGAAATCGATTGGAGTTGCAGTACAATGGATGGCACCAATGGGTTTATTTAGATTTAGCTATGCTTATCCTCTGAATCGTTACGAGGGTACGGATAGATTTTATAAGGATGAGATTGAAAGATTTCAATTCTCAATTGGCCAATCTTTTTAATAAATGGAAAAGTATATGAACTTTTTGAAAATTTTAACTAAATATTTAAGTATTTCAATAATAACTGGCTTATTTTTTGTATCATCGCTTGTTGCGCAAGAGCAGAAAATTGGTGTTGTAAATTTCCAAGCTCTGGTAGAAAGCTCTCCTCAATTTAGAGAGGTAATGCAATCTCTGGCTGGGGAATTTCAGCCTAGGCAAAGAGAGGCTGTAGCTAAATCTAAAGAATTAGAAGAGTTAACTGCGAAAATACAAAAAGATGCTGCCGTGATGGGTGCTTCAGAAAGAGCAAATGCTGAGAAAGAGTTTAGAGAGCTTCAGCGCGAGGTTAATCGTTTAGCTACTGAGCTTGAAGAGGATGTTAATCTAAGAAGGAATGAGGAGCTTGGTAAATTGCAAAGATCCGTTTTAGATGCAGTTAATTCTTTTGCTCAAGCAAATGAATATGACATGATATTTGCTGATGGTGTTATCTATGCTAGCGAGAGTGTGAATATAACGGGGTTAGTATTGGCTTCTTTGCAGGAAGATCCTCAGGAAGATGCGAATTAGGTACTAGTGTTTAAAATTATTTCATACATGCTTTATTACTAGGGAGAATGTATTGGATCTGAGTATAGCTGAATTGGCTGTAAAATTTGGATGTGACATCACTGGTAACCCAAAAACTAGAATTTCACATGCATCAACACTAAGGTCGGCAGAGCAAGGCGCTATATCTTTTTACACTAATTCGTTTTATTTGGAGCAACTAAAGTCAACCAAGGCATCCGTGGTTGTTATAAATTCCATAGATATACCAAACTGTCCTGTTGATGCATTAATAACTGATGACCCTTATTTAATCTTTTCAAAGATAGTTGCCTTACTAAATCCTTTGCCAATTTTCAAATCAGGTTTTAACTCTAGTGCTTCTATCTCGATAAAGGCCAAAATCTCAGATTCCGTTTTTATTGGGCCGCATTGTTGTATTGGTGATGAGGTCAATATCGCAGAAAATGTTTATATTGGCCCTGGCTGTATAATTGACGGTAATATAGAGATAGGGGCTAACACTAGATTAATTGCAAATGTCACGTTAATTAATAAAGTTAAAATTGGTGAAAGAACTATTATTCATCCTGGTGCAATTATAGGTTCTGACGGTTTTGGAAATGTAAAGACAGATAACGGATGGTTAAAAATACCCCAATTAGGCGGTGTTAAGATCGGAGATGATGTTGAAATAGGCTCTAATACCACAATAGATAGGGGCTCGCTTGATGATACCGAAATTAATAATGGTGCACGTCTCGATAATCAAATTCAAATTGGCCATAATGTTTTTATAGGTGAGGATACTGCCATAGCAGCTTCAGCAGCGATAGCAGGCAGTGCAATTATTGGTAAACGATGTATGATTGCAGGGCAGGTAGGAATGGTTGGGCATATTGAGATTTGTGACGATGTAAGGATTAATGGTGGGGCTGTTGTCACAAAAGATATTAAGAGGCCAGGTATTTATTCGGGATCTTTTCCAGCAGATGAAGATAAGGTTTGGAAAAAATTAGTCGCCAAGATTCGACGCTTATAAATTACAGATTTATCGTAATATACAATGAGTAACTTGATGAATAAAAAAAATAAAATATTAGATGCCTCTCAAATAATGGAACTTCTGCCACATCGTTATCCTTTTTTATATATTGATAGAATTATTGATTATGAGCTAGGTAAGTCAATTACAGCAGTTAAGAATGTATCAATTAATGAGCCTTTTTTTCAAGGTCATTTTCCTGGAAAACCCATCGTCCCTGGCGTAATAATTATAGAAGCAATGGCTCAGGCTGGTGGAGTACTGGGACACTTAACTGTTGGAGATATTAAGCCCAAACCTATTTATTATATTGTTTCAGTCGAGCAAGCTCGCTTTCGATTTCCTGTGATCGCAGGTGATCAATTAATTATAAATGTCGAAGTAGATCGAATTATCAGAGGAATGTGGCGTTATTCTTGTAACGCATATGTTAATGACGAGATCTCTGTTAGCGCTAAAATAATGTGCGCGCCTAATACATCTAATTAATGATCCATAAAACTGCAATTATTTCCCAAACAGCCGAAATAGCGGCTGATGTAAAAATTGGACCTTATTGTGTAATCAATGATGACGTGGTTATTAGCGAAGGATCAATTATTGATAGTCATGTAGTGATTAGCGGCCCAACAGTAATTGGAAAAATGAATCATATATATTCTTTCTCATCTATTGGTGGCGACCCTCAGGATAAAAAATATCACAATGAAAAAACATCATTGGTTATTGGCGATGGAAATACGATAAGAGAGTATTGCACTATAAATAGAGGTACATCTCAGGATAACGGCCAAACCTCGATAGGTGATAATAATTGGATTATGGCATATGTTCATATCGCTCATGATTGTAGTGTAGGGAACAATGTTGTTTTTGCTAATAATGCAACTTTGGCTGGTCATGTGCATGTTGGTGACTGGGCAATATTTGCTGGGTTTACTGGCGCTCATCAATTTACACGTATTGGAGCGCATAGTTTTATTGGTATGAATACCTTGACTACAAGAGATGTACCCGCATATGTCATGGCTGAAGGACAGCCAGTTAAACCTAGGGGCGTAAATACAGAAGGGCTGAAAAGAAGGGGTTTCAATGCTGAGCAAATTATGAATATCAAAAATGCTTATCGTATTCTTTATCGCAAGGATCTTAAATTACATGAATCACTTGAGGAAATTCGGTTATTAGCAGAGGATCAAAAAGAATTAGAATTATTTCTTGAATCCATAAATTTAGCCTCTAATAGAGGAATCATTAGATAGCTCATGCGTATTGGATTAGTGGCTGGTGAAGCTTCTGGCGATTCTTTAGGCGCTGGCCTTATGAGAGAGATACTAAAAATACATCCCGATGCGAATTTCGAGGGTATTCTTGGGCCAAAAATGAAAAAAGTTGGTGGAGATTGTTGGGCATCATCAGAAGAATTATCAGTAATGGGTATTATTGAGCCTCTCAAGCGAATGCCTCGATTATTATTGCTGCGCAAGAAAATTATAAATAAATGGCTGCAACACCCACCTGATATATTTATTGGAATTGATTCACCAGATTTTAATTTATCCTTAGAAGAAAAATTACATTCAAAAGGTATTGCTACCGTGCATTATGTTAGTCCTTCGATATGGGCTTGGCGGGCAAATAGAGTAAAGAAAATTCGTAGAGCAGTTGATAAAGTGTTGTGTTTGCTTCCATTTGAGCCTGATTTATATAAAATTCACGGTATATCTGCGGTATTTGTTGGGCATCCTTTAGCAAAAAACCTACCTTATGAATTAGACAGAAAAGCAGTAAGAGATAAATTTAAACTCCCCTCAGGAATTATTATTGGGATATTACCCGGAAGTCGCTCTAGTGAGATAAAAAATATTGGTCCAATTTTTGCTAATGTTGCCAAATCACTTATCAGTAAATATAAAGATATTTCTTTTGTATCACCAATGTCATCCCAAGAAACTTACAATCAATTTGAAAAATATCTTAAACATCATTGCATAAGGGAGGCTTTTGTATTGGTGGAAGGCCATTCACATGAAATGATGGTAGCTTCTAATTTAGTTTTACTGGCATCAGGAACTGCTGCGCTAGAATCAGCCTTATTATCTCGTCCTACCATTGCCGTTTATAAACTATCTATGCTTACTTATTTTATTTTAAATAAACTGGTTAATATAGATTCATTTACGCTCCCGAATATTCTTTTAAAGAAAGAGGTTATTCCTGAATTTATACAGAATGAAGCTTCTGTTGAAAACTTAAATAAAATCATTTGTAAATTCTTAGATAATCAACATGAAACAGAATTTTCTAAAAATGATTCTGAGCTACTAAAATCTAAATTAAATTTTAATACAGATAAATTGGCGGCATTAGAGGTATTAGAATTACTCTAAATAAAAACCAATATGAGTTTATCGCTGGTATTGATGAGGTCGGACGAGGTACCTTGGCAGGACCGGTTGTAGCAGCTGCAGTTATTCTTCCTAAATATTTTTCTCTAGATGGGCTAGATGACTCAAAAAAGATTAGCGAAAAAAAAAGAAACCTCCTAGCAAAAAAAATTTTCACGCAAGCAATTGCATGTTCAATAGCATGCGCCGATGTTAATGAGATTGATAATCTTAATATATTATGGGCTACGATGCTGGCGATGCGTCGGTCTGTTATAGGTTTAGCTCATCAGCCAAATTTTATCAGAGTGGATGGTAATACATTGCCGATCTTAAGGTTTTATAACAAAGTCATACCCGGTGAAGCCATTGTGGGTGGCGATGGAGAAATTAAGTCAATAAGTGCAGCATCAGTCATTGCAAAAGTATACAGAGATGCCTTGATGACTAATTTTGATCTAATTTATCCGGGCTATAATTTCTCAAAACATAAAGGTTATGGCACAAAAGAACATCTTGAAAAAATTAAAACCAATGGACCTTGCGCTCAGCATCGAATGAGTTTCAAACCTTTCTGCAAAAATTTAATTTAACAAAGAATTAACTAGTTTAGTTGATCGAATATTATTAATATAAAATTTAATTTAATTACATTAATCTTTTAATAGAATCTATCCTGCAGATGTCAAATAATTTTATACATTTAAATCTTCACAGTCAGTATTCAATAGTAGATAGTACGATTCGTATTCCTCAACTAATGAAGGAATGCGTTAAGAATAATATGCCGGCTATAACATTAACTGATCAAAATAATGTATTTGGTATGGTTAAATTTTATCGAAAAGCTCTGGAATACGGTATAAAACCGATAATTGGAGCCGATATTTTTCTTGCAGATGAGGATGATGAAACTAGATATGATCGTTTAATATTATTATGTGCGGATAACAATGGTTACCAAAATCTTACTCAATTAATTACTCGAGCTTGGCTCGATGGTCAAAAAAGACACGGCCCTCGTCTTCATAAATCATGGCTTAACAAAGATAATTGCAAAGGCTTGATTGCATTATCAGGAGGACTTAGAGGTGATATTGGAAGAAGCTTAATAAACGAGCATCACGATCTCGCTTCTAGGCAGTTAGATTCATGGGTTGAATTATTTGATGATCGTTTTTATCTGGAGATTACTAGAAGTAATCGTCAGAATGAGGAAGATTATATTCAACAGACCCTTCTTCTGGCTCATGATAATTCTATTCCAGTTGTAGCTACGAATGACGTAAGGTTTTTAAGTTCTAATGATTTTGCTTCACATGAAGCTAGGGTATGTATAAATGAAGGTTTAGTTTTGTCTGACCCTAATAGACCTAAACTATATAGCGATCAACAATACTTGAAAAATGATCAAGATATGCAAGAGTTATTTAAAGATATTCCAGAGTCATTACTAAATTCGGCTGAAATAGCTAAGCGATGCAACTTACATCTCAGGTTAGGAGAATCTTTTTTACCTATTTTCCCTGTCCCAAAAGATCAAACTACTGAATCATTTTTGCTTAAAGAGTCAGAAAAAGGCTTAACTTTAAAATTAAAGAATCTTAATACTGATATTAAAATCGATACATTAATTTATGAGAAACGCTTAAAGGATGAGCTAGATGTAATAAATAATATGGGTTTTTCTAGTTATTTCTTAATTGTTTCAGATTTCATTGATTGGGCAAAAAAAAATAATATTCCAGTTGGACCAGGAAGAGGCTCGGGTGCAGGCTCATTAGTAGCTTATGTGTTAGGTATTACAAATGTCGACCCATTAGAACATGATCTTTTATTTGAGAGATTTCTAAATCCAGAGAGAGTATCTATGCCTGATTTTGATATAGATTTTTGTATGGATGGGCGCGATCGAGTAATCGATTATGTTGCAGAAAAATATGGTCGTGAAAGAGTTTCTCAAATTATTACTTATGGAACAATGGCGGCTAAAGCCGTGATTAGAGATGTTGGTAGAGTTCTTGATCAGCCTTATGGCTTCGTAGATAGAATTGCAAAGCAAGTTCCATTTGAGGTTGGAATGACACTCGATAAAGCATTGGAGCAAGATGATGAGCTTCGCAGAATGTACAGTGAAGATGAAGAGGTTGAAGCAATTATAAATCTTGCGAAGTCACTCGAAGGCTTAGTGCGAAATGCTGGAAAGCATGCAGGGGGCGTTGTTATTGCTCCTGACAAATTAACTGATTTTACTCCTCTGTATTGTGAGGAAGGAGGAGTAAATGTAGTGACGCAATTCGATAAAGATGATGTGGAGTCCGCAGGGCTTGTTAAATTTGATTTTCTAGGCTTGAGAACACTTACGATAATCGACTTAACTCTTCGTATTGCTAGTAATGGCAATATTAATAACCAGTTAAATATTAATGAAATACCAACGAAAGACGTTAAAACATTTGAATTATTGAGAAGCTGCAATACAACCGCCATATTTCAACTTGAATCAACAGGCATGAGAGATTTAATTAAAAGAATGAGGCCCGATCAATTTGATGATTTGGTTGCTTTGGTTGCTTTATTTAGACCCGGCCCTCTTCAGTCTGGAATGGTTGATGATTTTATTAATCGAAAGCATGATTTGAATAAGACGAATATTGACTATTTGCATCCCGACATAGAAGAGATACTTAAGCCCACTTATGGCGTAATTTTATATCAAGAACAAGTGATGCAAATTGCACAAGTATTAGCAGGCTATTCACTTGGAAGTGCCGATCTTCTTAGGCGGGCAATGGGTAAAAAGAAAGCAGAAGAGATGGCATTTCAACGCAAAAGTTTTCTTAAAGGCTCTATTGAGAGAGGTGTCTCTAAAGTTTCTGCTGAACGTATCTTTGATTTAATGGAAAAATTCGCTGGCTATGGTTTTAATAAATCACATTCGGCAGCATATGCCCTAATTTCCTATCAAACCGCTTATCTTAAGGCTCATTATACTGCACCTTTTTTAGCTGCAGTAATGACTACAGAGATGGACAATACTGATCGCTTGATTATGATTAAAGATGATTGCATGAATTATGAGATAGAATTATTACCACCAGCAATTAATAACTCGCAGTATGAGTTTACGGTTATAGATAAGCGGCATATTCTATATGGTTTGGGTGCAATAAAGGGAGTGGGCGAATCTACAGTTGAATCAATAGTCTCTGAGAGAGACAGGAAAGGCAATTATAAAAATCTAGATGAATTTTGTAAGAGATTGGGCACGGAAAAAATAAGTCGTCGTGTGCTCGAATCATTAATAAAATGTGGAGCTTTAGATGAGTTTGGATTTACCCGTAATGCCTTAGATGGCCAACTTTCAGATGCCATAAAAGGCGCTGATCAAGAAGCTAGAAATTTTGCTGCTGGTCAAAATGATATGTTTGGCTTAGTACCAGATGATCAAATAAATAGCGTTATTATTCATGAAGTTAAAGAATGGAAGGAGGAGAAATTACTACAAAAAGAAAAACAGGCATTAGGACTATATCTCTCTGGGCATCCATTTCATGCTGTTAAAAATGATGCTCATTGCTTTACGGAAGGAACTTTAAAAAGCATTCAATCACTAGAGCGCCCAGAAAAAACGACTGGCAATAAAAAATACCGGCAACCCAGAAAAAATATAACGGTCGCTGGTTTAATTGTTGATATAAGAAAACGAGGTAATCGAATTTCCATCATTCTTGATGATGATACTGCAAGAATGGAAGCCACAATTTTTAATGATAAATTTCAAGAATTTAAGGAATTGTTAAAGAAGGATAATATTATAGTGATTGAAGGAAATTTGAGATTCGATGAATTTTCTTCTTCCTGGCAAGTTAATGTTGAAAAAATTATTGATATACAGGCTATGATTGAAAGATTAGCTAAAAATTTAATAATAGAGTTATCGCCAGATCAAAAAAATAAAAATACTTTGACTGAATTACAGAAATTATTAAAATCAGGCAGTGATGGTAATTGTGAGATTTCAATAAAGTTTAATAATGATTCAGCTTCAGGTAGGCTTGATTTAGGGCAAAAATGGTTAGTTGTTCCTACAAAAGACCTTCGTGATGAGTTAAATTTCCTTTTGGGCAAAAGTAGTGTGAAGCTAAGTTATTAAATTAGATTATCAAGAGCGCTTCAACTTTCAATGAGTATATGTGATTAATTTTAAACTAGTTAAGGATTAAAAGTGGATTCAAGATTTTTAGAATTTGAAAAACCGATTGCAGAGATTGAGGCAAAGCTAGAAGAGCTTCAGTATTTAACTGGTAATTCAGAGGATAATTTATCTGTCGAAGTGGCTCGACTAAAATCAAAGAGCCAATCAATTACTGAAGAAATATTTAGTAAGCTTACTGATTGGCAAATATCTCAAATAGCTCGACACCCAATGCGACCCTATTCCTTGGATTATATTGATCTCCTTTTTACTGATTTTCATGAACTGCATGGTGATCGAATGTATGCAGATGATTTTGCGATAATTGGCGGTATTGGAAGGTTTGAAGGACGATCAGTAATGTTTATTGGTCATCAAAAAGGTCGAGATACAAAAGAGCGCGTAAGAAGAAATTACGGTATGCCAAAACCAGAGGGTTATCGTAAAGCTCAAAGATTAATGAAATTAGCTGAAAAATTTAACCTCCCAGTGATTACTTTCATTGATACTCCAGGTGCTTATCCTGGATTGGGGGCAGAAGAACGTGGACAAAGTGAGGCAATTGCCAGAAGTTTATTTAAAATGTCTAAATTGTCAGTACCCATTATTTCGGTAGTTATAGGAGAGGGTGGTTCGGGCGGTGCTTTAGCCATCGGAGTTGCCGATAAATTACTAATGTTAGAATACAGTATTTATTCGGTTATTTCTCCCGAAGGGTGTGCTTCAATATTATGGAAAGATGCTAAGTTTGCTGAAAAGGCCGCAGATGCTATGCAGATTACAGGTAAAAGCCTGAAGAAACATGGATTGATTGATGTTGTTCTTAAAGAACCTTTAGGGGGGGCGCATAGATCTCCAGAAAAAATGGCAGATACTATTAGGAGCGCAATAATAACGTCATTAGATGAGTTTTTGACTATAAATAAAAAATCTTTAGTTAATAATCGACAAAAGCGGATTGCTGATTATGGTGAATATAAGAAGATTTAATTATAAAATTCAGTCAATTAGTTAAATAACTCATATTAACAATCAAACTTCTTTATACTTTTCACATGTTTAATAAATCTTTTTTGAAAGATGAGCTCATAGAGTTAGCCATCAAACATTCAAAACCATCCAGATATATCGTTGGTTATAGTGGGGGTATGGATTCAACAGTACTCTTATACGCTCTTAAATCAATTGAGAGTGATATACCAATTGAAGCAGTCCATATTAATCATCAGGTGAATGATCGATCTAATGAGTGGGAGAATTTTTGTTGTAAAAATGCGGCAAGATTGGGCGTTAATTATTCTGCCTATAAAGTGAATATTGATTTTCTTTCCGGTAAAGGTGCTGAAGGATCTATGAGAGAGGCTAGATATTCAGTATTTAACGATTTTATGAAAAAAGATGATTGGCTATTAACGGCTCATCACTTGAACGATCAGACTGAAACATTACTATTGAATTTATTTCGTGGAAGTGGCCCTGATGGTTTGTCAGGTATTAATATTATTAGAAGCTTCTCTAGGGGTAAGTTGGTAAGGCCTTTATTAAATATTGATCAAAAACATTTAAAAGCTTATGCCAAAGAAAAGAACCTAAATTGGATAGATGATTCATCAAATAATGACAATAACTTAGATAGAAATTATTTACGTAACCGTATTATCCCAAAAATAGAGAGCAGATGGACTTCTTTGAACAAGCGTCTAGCCAAAGTAACTCAATTATCAAATGAAACTAAAATACATTTGGCAGATTTAGCTGAAATTGATTTAAAGCAGGTTGGTGAGGTTGATTGTTATAATTTAGATTCTTTTAGAGAGCTCTCAGAGAGTCGACAACGTAATTTATTAAGATACTCAGTAAGTAAAATGAGATTACCATCACCACGATATAATCAATTACTACAGATATCAAAAACTATCGTAAACTCAGCATCAGATGCTAGTCCAATAGTATCTTGGCCCGGTGTTGATGTCAGGCGATATCAAAATTGCTTATATCTGTTGCCCAAAATGGCTGTAAATAATAAATTATCAGAGTTAAAAATTTTCACTGATAATCAACCTATAAGCTTAGGTAACGGCATGGGCAGTATCTCATTAGTGACGTCAAACAATCCGGGTATTGACAAAGAAATAGCAAGACAAGGTTTAACTGTTGTCTTTAGAGAAGGTGGAGAAAATTTGCGTCCTTTAAATAGTGATTACAATCGAAAATTAAAGAAGTTACTACAAGAAGAAAAGATTTTTCCATGGATGAGAAATAAAATTCCTATATTAGTATTTGATAATGAAATTGTTTGTGTTGCCGATTTATGGGTTGCGGAAAAATTTTCTAAACTCAATGGCTGTTATTTTAAATGGGATCAGAAACCTAAGCTAACCCTGTCTTAGTGCTTTTATTTTAAAATTAGATTGTTTTGATAATGTCGATCTGGTAATTTTTAAAGCCGTCTTTACTCAAACGACGGGTCATGAAAAATTGAATAAATTGCTACAAACAATACTGCAAATTTCTTTACAATTATTCGAGCCAATATGCTGTAGAATTTTTGTACAATGATCTATGGCCCTCAAATTATTAATGAGTTAATTATACTGGAGCAACAATGACAGCTTATGTGTTTATTACTGGAGGAGTAGTTTCCTCTTTGGGTAAAGGTATTACATCTGCCTGTCTTGGAGCGATACTTGAGTCACGCGGTTTAACGATAAGTATGATTAAGCTAGATCCATATATAAATGTTGATCCTGGAACAATGAGTCCTTTTCAACATGGAGAAGTATTTGTTACTTCTGATGGAACGGAGGCAGATTTAGATTTAGGTCATTATGAACGTTTTGTGAGAACTCAAACCGGTCGAAATAGTAACTTTACCACAGGTAGGATTTATGAGTCTGTTATTGCAAAAGAGCGACGAGGTGAGTATTTGGGAGCGACTGTACAAGTAATCCCTCATATTACTGACGCTATTAAAGAAGGAGTGATCAGTGGCTCTGGAGATGCTGATGTTTGTTTGGTTGAAATAGGGGGCACGGTAGGTGATATAGAATCATTACCTTTTATGGAGGCAATTCGACAAATGGGTGTGGAGCTAGGATCCGATAATGTAGTTTATATTCATTTAACTTTAGTGCCTTATATCGCGACTTCGTCAGAAATTAAAACAAAACCAACTCAACATTCAGTTAAAGAGTTGCGTTCTATTGGTATTCAACCAGATATCTTAGTTTGTCGATCTGAGAAAATTCTTCCCGAAGAATCCAGACGTAAAATCGCTTTATTCACGAGCGTAAAAGAAAGAGCAGTAATTTCAGCAATTGATGTGGATGATTTGTATAAATTACCTGAAATGATGCATTTACAAGGGCTGGATAATATTGTTGTAGAGCAATTAAAGCTTGATATACCAAAGGCAAATCTATCTGAATGGAATGCAATTGTTGAAGCGAAAAAGAATCCTAAAAATGAAATTAATGTTGCTATGGTTGGTAAATACATAGATTTACGAGATGCTTATATTTCCCTGACTGAGGCCCTTTTGCATGGTGGTATAAAAACTTTAACAAAAGTAAATATCCACTATATTGAATCTCAAGATATCGAAGATAAAGGAATCGAATTACTTAAAGGTATGGATGGAATTGTAGTACCAGGTGGATTTGGTGATAGAGGGATTGAGGGAAAAATATCGACCGTAAAATACGCAAGAGAAAATGATATTCCTTATCTTGGAATCTGCCTTGGTATGCAAGTAGCGATTATTGAGGCAGCCAGAAACTTAGCTAATCTTAACAATGCTCAAAGTACTGAGTTTAATAAAGAAACACCTCATCCTGTTATTGCTTTAATTACGGAATGGCAAGAAAGAACAGGTGAAATTGAACAAAGAGATGAGCTATCAGATATGGGAGGAACAATGAGGTTAGGTGCGCAACAGGTTAATTTAGTTAAAAATTCATTAGTTAGATCAGTTTATGATTGCGAGATGATTCAGGAGCGTCACCGTCACCGCTATGAATTTAATAATAATTATCGTGATATCATGGAAAAAGCAGGAATAGTTTTTTCAGGAACTTCTGTGGATGATTTGGTCGAGATAATTGAATTACCATCTCATCCTTGGTTTGTTGCAAGTCAATTTCATCCTGAATTCACATCTAATCCTCGTGATGGGCACCCCTTATTTAAAAGCTTTATAAAGGCTTGCTCTGAATTACAGAATAAGGCTATTTAGAAATGAAGCTTGCAAAATTTAATGTTGATAATAATTTACCTTTCTTTCTAATAGCAGGAAATTGTGTTTTAGAGAGCAAGGATTCAGCGATAGAAACTGCTGGTAAGTTAAAAGAAATTACCCAAAAATTGGGTATTTCGTTCGTCTATAAATCTTCTTTTGATAAAGCAAATCGTAGCTCAAAGGATGGCTTTCGTGGTCCTGGCCTAGAAGAAGGACTCAAAATACTATCTGAAATTAAATCTCAGATAGGAGTGCCTGTTATAACAGATGTTCATGATGATTCTCCTTTGAACGAAATTGCTGATGTCGTAGATGTCCTTCAGACACCATCTTTTTTATGCAGGCAAACTAATTTTATCTTGAACGTAGCTAAACAAGGTAAGCCTGTAAATATAAAAAAAGGCCAATTTTTGTCACCCAATGAAATGCAAAATGTCGTAAATAAAGCGCATTCAACTGGTAATAAGCAAATTATGGTTTGCGAGAGAGGTTTTTCATTTGGATACAATAACTTGGTATCCGACATGAGATCTTTGCCTATTTTAAGGAATACTCATTGCCCGGTAGTTTATGATGCCACTCACTCAGTTCAATTACCTGGTGGAAAAGGCCATAAATCAGGAGGGTGCCGAGAATTTGTCCCCGTACTTGCCCGAGCCGCAATTGCGGTGGGTATTGCAGGGCTATTTATAGAAACTCATGAGAACCCCGACCTTGCTTTAAGTGATGGCCCAAATTCTTGGCCATTGAATAGAATGTATGAGCTTTTAGAAACTTTGATTTCTATAGATCAAACGGTAAAGAAAACAGCTTATATTGAAGATCAAATAGAATGGTCCGATCAATAGTTAATAATACTTAATTCATAGGAGGCGTTGATTGTGACATCAATATCCAATATTCATGGAAGAGAAATTATCGATTCAAGGGGAAACCCGACAGTAGAAGCGGAAATTAGATTAACTGATGGTAGTTTTGGTCGCGCAGCAGTTCCTTCGGGAGCATCAACTGGAAGTAGAGAGGCGATAGAACTAAGAGATGGTGACTCATCTAGATACCTTGGTAGAGGAGTGATGAATGCCGTAAAAAATATCAATGGATTGATTAATGATAAATTTATTGGCATGGCGATTGTCAGCCAAAAAGATTTTGACAATTTATTGATAAAACTAGATGGGACTGATAATAAAAATAACTTAGGCGCAAATGCTTTGCTTGCAGTTTCTATGGCTTACGCAAAAACAGTTGCAGCTTCACAAAATATACCTTTATTTAGATATTTTGGAGAAAAGAATACCATGCCTATACCGATGATGAATATCATCAACGGAGGTGCGCATGCAGACAATAGTGTTGATATACAAGAATTTATGATTATACCCGTGGGCGCAAAATCTTTTAGAGAGGCATTAAGACAAGGCGTGGAGGTCTTTCATTCACTTAGATCTGTATTGCAGAAGAAGGGTCTGAATACAGCAGTTGGAGATGAGGGTGGTTTTGCTCCTGATTTAAAATCTAATCGTGCTGCATTGGATGTAATTTGCGAAGCTGTAGAGATAACCGGCTTAAAGAATGGTCAAGATATATTATTAGGCCTAGATGTAGCTAGTAGTGAATTCTTTTCTAAAGATACCTATTATCTTCAGTCAGAAGGACGAGAATTCGATGCTTTGGGGTTTTCAGATTTTCTTTCTGAATTAGTTGATGCATATCCAATCATAACTATTGAAGATGGTATGGATGAGTCCGATTGGGAGGGATGGTCAATTCTGAGTGAGAAAATGAGTGATCGTATTCAACTTGTGGGTGATGACCTTTTTGTAACAAACACGGCTATTCTCAAGGCAGGGATAGAAAAGAGAATTGCTAATTCTATCCTTATAAAGCCAAACCAGATAGGCACCTTATCTGAGACTTTTGATGCTATAGATATGGCAATTTCAGCTAATTATTCAGCAATTGTCTCTCATCGTTCTGGAGAGACTTCAGACCATACTATTTCAGATATAGCGGTTGGTTCAAGTGCGACACAAATTAAAACTGGATCATTATCAAGATCTGATCGGATGGCAAAATATAATCAACTATTGAGAATCGAAGAAATATTGGGTGATAAAGCTATTTACGATCCAGAAAATGCATTTTCAGTACCTCTTTTAAGGTCATAGAGAGAATGAGCTAATCTATGGAGAATCTTCGTTGGATTCTATTATTGCTTGTAATAATTATTTTATTTATGCAAATTAAAATATGGGTCTCCGAAGATGGCTATCAACAAATGAACGCCTTGCAAGAAAATGTTAATGCTCAAAATAAAAGAAACATGTTATTAAAAATAAGAAATGAAAAATTAGAAGCTGAAATTCAAGATTTAAAAGTTGGGATTGAAGCAATCGAAGAAAGAGCAAGGACTGATTTGGGGTTAATAGGGCAAGATGAGGTGATGTATATAATTGTAGAGCCGAAAGAAAAATAAATATTAATTTTTCCTAAGCAAAACATAAATTGCTCCCGTTCCACCATCGACTTGACGAGCAGAAATAAAAGCTAAGACTTGATCCCACCTTCTAAGTAAGCGATTAACTTGCTGCTTGAGGACAGGGCCTCTTATACCTGAACCTAACCCTTTGCCATGAATCACCCTAACGCATGTCAAATTATCTAGAATAGATTCACTAATGAATGATTTTAAGACTAAGCTTGCTTCATTCGATGTCATTCCATGCAGATCAAGTTCAGCTTGCACACTAAAAAAACCACGTGATAATTTTTTCATAATATTTGAAGTAATATTTGAGCGTTGAAATCTCAAAACATCATTATCATTTTCTTCCTGAAGGTCAATATCTACATTTAGACTCTCTGTTAGCACGCATTGGTTATCTTTCTTTGTGAAAAAAGCTTTAGCTTTAATTTCTTTGCGATAAGGCAGATTTTTTTGACTCATGATGGGCTTTGTATTATCCATCGTATTTCGAAATAATTCGATTTCCTCTTTGGTTAATTTAGTATCGCTTTGTTTGTTTTTTTTGCTCATTATCGCCCAAGTGTAGCAACTTAGTTTGACCAATATTAATTTTTTAAATTATATAATAGATTATAAATATATGGCCGCTTGATAATGAAAAATGTAAAATTTAGAAATGATTATTTTATTAAGCAATGATGATGGGTATTTAGCTGAAGGCATTAATATACTAGCATCTCATCTGAAAGAAATTGCTGAAGTCATTATCTTTGCTCCCAAGAAAAATCATTCTGGCTCAAGTAGTGCGCTATCATTACGGTCAAAGCTACAAATTGAAAAAATTACTAAGAATATTTATTGCGTCAATGGTACGCCAGCAGATACAGTCTATTTAGGTTTATCAGGGTTTCTGAATAAAGAGCCTGACATGGTTATATCCGGCATTAATCATGGTGCAAATTTAGGTGAAGACGTCTTATATTCTGGAACAGTTGCTGCCGCTATAGAAGGCCGGGCTCTCGGTCTGCCCTCTATTGCGGTTTCTTCGATTATGAAAACTACAGATAATTATGAAGTAGCAGGAAAAATAACCACGCAGATTGTTAAGAAATTAAGCGATCATCCATTACCATCTGATACGATATTAAATATCAATGTTCCAGATAAGACTTATCGAGAATTAAATGGTATTGCTGTCACTAGATTAGGGACACGACATCTTTCAAAAGCAGTAATAATGAAATCAAATAAAGATAATATTTATAATTATAAAATAGGACCTCCTGGAGAGGGAAAAGATGCTGGACCTGGGACAGATTTTTACGCTATAGCTGATAATTCTGTATCAATTACTCCTATTCAAATTGATATGACAAACCATAAAATTTTATCTGAGATGGAACGATGGTTGGCTGAGTGAGTAAGCAAATACCTCAAAATCAAGGTATTGGAATGACGTCTGATCGAACTCGGAACAGATTGATTGAGAGATTAAAAGAACAAGGGATAAAATCCAATGCTGTGCTTGATCAAATTCGTAATATACCTCGGCATTTGTTTGTAGATGAGGCCCTTGCTAGTAGGGCGTATGAGGATACAGCCTTGCCAATTGGTTTAGGTCAAACAATAAGTCAGCCATTTATTGTAGCAAAAATGACTGAAGCTCTTATAAATTCGGTAGATGGTAATCGTATATTGGAGGTTGGAACTGGTTGCGGTTATCAAACGGCTGTCCTTTCTTCGTTTTTTAAAGAAATTTATACGATTGAAAGGATACGAAGCCTATTACTTAAAACGAAACAACGATTACGCGCTATGAATATATATAATGTTCATTTTCGTCATGGCGATGGATGGGATGGCTGGTCAAAATATGGTCTTTATAATGGAATTATTGTTGCTGCTGCAGCAACAGAGCTTCCAAAAAATCTATTGGAGCAATTAGATATTGAAGGAGTCCTAATCATACCCATTGGTGATCCAGGAAAACAGGAATTAATGCATGTAAAGCGCAAACATGATCACTATGAGAGTAAAAATTTAGGCTCAGTCAGTTTCGTACCATTAGTTAAGGAAAAATAAAAAATTAATTTTCGATTATTTGCTAAGCAATTAGAATATATGAACTAAAAATTATGAAGATATTTAATAATTTATATCAAAAGGTAATTTTATGGGCAGCGAGGCCAAAAGCCATTCGATATTTATTTATTTTAAGTTTTGCTGAATCCTCATTTTTTCCAATCCCACCTGACGTAATGTTAATGCCAATGTGCTTGGCTAATAAGAAAAAAGTTTGGAAACTTGCATTATTAACTACATTAGCTTCAGTCCTGGGCGGGATATTTGGTTATTTTATAGGGTATTTTATTTTTGATGTATTGGAATTATGGCTCGTAAATTCACACTACTGGAACGCTTTCCAGCTCTCAAAGGAATGGTTTGCAGAATGGGGTTTATGGGCAGTTTTATTAGCAGGTTTTTCGCCCATACCATATAAAATATTTACCATTGCTGCTGGAATAACGGGAATTAATTTATTTGGATTTATTTTGTTTTCTGTTTTGGGTCGTGGGACCAGGTTTTTTTTAATCGCCGCTATAATATTTTTATTTGGC
>Ga0308019_10000477_pt1 | contig 25257 bp, 28 predicted proteins | sample Neamet284_FD_203135 | JGI IMG/M metagenome (GOLD analysis project Ga0308019, IMG submission 203135) | Marine microbial communities from water near the shore, Antarctic Ocean - #284 | ecosystem: Environmental > Aquatic > Marine > Unclassified | place: Southern Ocean | collected 2014-10-01 | reverse complement strand
GACGCAACTAAATTAGCTGCTAGATGGAAAGCCCAAGTAACTTCTCATGTAAAAGCGTATGAAGTATCTATTGCAAGCCTAGATGAATTCTAGCAAACAAAAGAAATAGATAATGCGTAACGCTTTACATGTTCGTAAGGCTCGCTTTAGATACCCATACGCCACAATAAGGCAACTAGCCGAACACATCTCTACCAAGAAGTATTACAAAGGTACAATCTCCTACCAGAGGGTGTTCCAACTCCTAGTTGAACAGGACTTAGAGACTTCCCCACCACGTAGCCGTAAGACAAAATACTGCCGCTACTACGCCTGTGGAGAAGCTGTGGAGCGTATCAAGACATTCTGCTCCAACAAGCATCGTTTTTACCACTACAACATCAAAGTTATCTGTGGGTATTGTACCTTGCCTTTCTACCGCAAACGTGCTATACTTGTATCTAATAAGAGATACGGTGCCAAAAATGCTTATTGCACTATCAAATGTTTTAGACGAGACAGGGAGATAGTGGATGATGATTATAAACGACGCACTGATTGAAAAGTGGGAACCTCAGGTTCATAAAGTAGCCAGAACAATGTCTGTCATAGATATGGATTATGATGATATTATACAGGAACTTAGAATGGGCGTGATGAAGGCGGCTAAAGGGTACAAGGAAGATTCAGGGGTCATCTTCCATACTTATTTGTATAAGACTTTAATGAACACTGCCAGCACCCTAATCACCAGAGCATCGAAGAAGCATAAGGCTATGCCCACAATTCCGATGCCAGATGGGTATGACGAGAAGGTTATTGACGGAAAAGATGAAGCAAAAGACCTTGAAATACTTGACATACTAGACCAGCTTGATCTAACATGTATGGAACGAGAGTTCATATACCTACGTATGGATGGGTATACAATGAAAGAACTAGGAGAGAAGTTAGCCGTTAAAGGTGTATACCGCCTAAATAAGCAGATCAAGCAGAAGGTGAAGGATCAAATTGGTAAGAAGAGAGAAACAAATATCTGACTACAATAGTCTAGATTTACATAGCTGGTTCTCAGTTATGTACGAAGCTAAATTTGGGAAACCGTACAATTCCAAAACATTTCGAGGGCTTGAACTAAAGGCCCTCAAAGCTTTATTAGAGGAGTACGATCCAGTCGAAGTTCTCTGCGCTATCAAAACTTTCATCGACACCAACGAATCCACAGTACACGTAAAATACTTTACGGCTGGCTTCGACTACTACAAGCCTAATACAGACCGCCCAGAGATTTACTGGTTCGTCGGTCTACGAGGTGACGCAGATATTAAAATGCTCTGGAGTAAATACATTATTCTTGAAGCTAAGTGGTTTCCTCACTCCGCAACGAGTGCTAAAAAGGAGGCAATCCTAAAGAAATTGGAGAAATTCTATGACAAAGAACGCAAAAAAGAACCCCAAGTTGAAGAAGCGACTAGACTCTACACCAAAAAGGGTATATAGTTTACTCGATACCTCAGCGTCAAAGGACGGTTGGGTGAGGGTTGTGTCTTATCACACTACGGGAGGAGAGAAGTACTCTCTTTACTCAGGTAAGGACTTCCACGAAGCTAAGAAGATCGCAGACGAGAACAGGAAAGTAGGTGTAGCTTGCTACATTCATAACTTTCACAACAGAGTGGTTTATCAGGCACGATAGGAGACAGTATGGCAGTAAGAGACTTTAACTTCGTTGAATCATCGGTGATCTTCGGGTTACTAGACCCAGACAATTTCAAAGCGTTTATTCACCCACCTAACACATTCAATCGGCACCGTAAAGCTTACGATTTCCTAGTTGAATACTATGATGATATGGGTGAGATGCCCGATAAGGAAGTAGTTCATAAGCAGTTCCCTGAGTTAGACAAGGCTGGCGCAAAGACCGACTTTGGGTGGGCGCAGAAGCAATACACAGAGATGGTTCTTTACAAAGGTATTCTAAGTGCCTTCCAAGAGAACGAAGATGTGATGCAGGAAAACCCACGACAGGGGATGCTAGCGATCCAAGAAGCCCTATCGGATATGGATATAGAACTAGACGATGATGTACACGCTTATAACTCAGGAACGACAGATCGTTTTGAGATGTATAAGGAACGTCAGAAGAAACGTGCGAAGGGCGATGGACTGATCGGCGTGGTAACCCCATTCGAGTCTGTAAACTCTACAGGAATGGGTTGGCAACCGTCAGACCTTATATCTATCTTTGCACGACCTACTGTGGGTAAGACATGGATGTGTATAAAGATGGCTCAGCTTGCGGTTCAACAGGGGAAGAAGACTCTGTTAGTATCTACGGAAATGCCTCAGCACCAAATGGATATGCGTATGGACGTTGTTATGGCACACGCAATGGGATTCAAGTTAAGCCATAAAGCAATTCGTACAGGTAACGCTATAGATGAAGATGAGTACAGACGATTCCTAACGGCGAACTCTGCACGTAACCTCCTTACTTGTGACCACATTGTGGGGCAAGATTCTATTACCTTACCGTCCATAGTAAACCTTATCCGAAAGCATAAGCCCGAAGTGCTAGTGATTGATGGTCTTTACCTTTTGGGTGGCACAGGCAACGCTTCGTGGGAAAAGAGCCACAACCTTTTCTATGGCATGAAGAACCTTGCCATGAGTGCTAATATAACGGTGGTGGTGTCCACACAGGCGACGAGGGACGCAGCTAACCTATATACTCCACCTAGGGCCGATCAGGTGGCCTTTGGGGACGCACTTATAAGAGCATCAGACGTAGCTATGAGCATGTCCTTATTGGAAGACCAACCGGGAAAACGGGCAATACAGTTCCAGAAATATCGGGATGGTGACTTAGATATGGATGCAACATTCATGACTTGGGACGTAGACTGTGGTAACATCGAGGAGATGGAAGACGATTTCTAACAGAACGTCAGGAGAGCAATGTGGCTATGCAGAAGCGAGTAAGAAAAGATTATGATTGGTATGAGGTTCTAGTATCATTAGGAATAGAACCACCTATAGGCGAAGAACAGTTTAATATCCTATGCACACTACATGATGATTCAAGGATATCCATGTCACTTAATGTAGAGGCAGGTAAGTGGATTTGCTACACTGGTTGCGGTGGTGGAAGCATCTTCTCCCTAGTAAGTAGGATGAAGGGGCTAAGCCAAGCCCAAACAGAAGACTACTTAGATAACCACGGCGGTTGGAAGCCACCAAATATATCCGAACTATTTTACGAAAAACCTGTTGAGGATATCTCTCTCCCCTTACCAGAAGTTGGGTTCCCATTTCAAATGGGCCGAGTCCCAAAATGGATTTATGGAAGAGATTACACTATTAAAACATTGTTGAGATGGGAAGTAGGCGTAGATGAAAATGCAGGGTTGGCACTACCTATCAGAGATGCTGAACGTCGAATGGTGGGATGGGTTGTCCGTAAGCGAGTGGGTGAGCCTAAGTATCTGTACCTCCCAGACATGAAGAAGTCCAGAGTCCTGTACGGTGAGTATAATCTACCATCAGAAGTGAAGACTCTATATGTATGTGAGGGATCATTAGACACAATGTGGCTTGACCAGCTAGGCTACAATGCGGTAGGCTTATTGGGTGCGAGTATTTCAGACGCACAAGTTAAGAGGTTAGCGAACCTCAAAGCTGAGAGCATTGTGCTTGTACTGGATAACGATGAGGCTGGGTTGAATGGAACGAGGAAAGCGTTGACAAAGCTAAAGGAATACGGTATAGTTAAATATGTACAGCTTCCGAAGTACGTCAATGATATACAAGATATTAGGGACGCAGATGCAGTTAGGGAAGCACTAACTAACAAATATTCTTGGGTTATTCCAAGAGAAGGAGAAAACACATGGCAGGATTAAGTGATATTAACAGGCGTGAACAGAAACGGGCAGCGGGTCGTGTTTCCAATGCAGACCGAAAAGAAGTTTGGTTGCGAGATGGGGATCAGGTATTTCTACGTTCAGTAGCCACAGGTGAAGATGGCGATCCTATGCTAGAGGAGCTTTACCTATTCGCCGTACAAACCGATTCAGGTTCATGGCAGACTGGTTTGGTAGACCCAGAGACAGGCAAGCCTATGGGCGACATTGTACCACCCGAAGATCGTAGGCCTTCGCACAAGTTCGCTTTCTGGTCATACGTGAGCGATATCATCCACGCCGAACGGCACAGAGATGATTGGGAAGAGATTCAGTCGGCAAGCGGTGGACGTACTGCTTACCGAGAAACCGTAAACGATTTCCGAATCATAACCCTACCTTTTGGTAGAAACAATCAGTATTGGAACATGCTTGTAGACCAGTTTGAAGACTGGGATGGGCTACACAACGGTGTACTACGAGTGAAGCGTTCAGGAACAGGCATAGATACGACTTATACCGTAAGTCCAGTATCACGAGCAGTGACCATCCCTGATGATCGTGTCAAGGAATCTACACAACTACAACCTATCTGGGATTACTTCGTTGAGCAATACGGTGGCAACGACTCTACCCCTGAGACAGAGACTGAGGTTATTACATCAACCGAGTCCATAAGTGAAACAGACGATTTCTAACGAGGTTCGTCCTACTGGGTTGCAGGTGGTTCGGAAACGGGCCACCTGCCTCAGGGCTGCACATGGTGCTATAATAGTAATGAAGGATGTAGATGTAGAATGGCTAGTGTACTCACCCCAACAGATTTCGAAAACTTCGTAGCTGTAGCTAGCGGGGAAGAAAATTGGTGTGTGGACGTAGAGACAAACGGATTCTCTCCTTATGATGGTAATCAGATATGCGGAATTGGCGTGGCGTTTGCCACTCGACCAGAGACATATTACTTTCCTTTCCGTCACCAACAAGGTGTAAACCTAGATATCGACCTACTAGACCCTCTCCTCTCGTTGATGAGCAGTCGAGAAGCCCTTATAGGTCACAACCTCAAATTCGATGCTCACTTCTTAGCATCTGATGGTTTGGACACATCAAACCTAAAGCTTATAGACACACTGGTATTGTGTAGAATTACAGAATCCACTACGGAACGTACACTCGGTCTTACCTACATGCTTACAAAGCGGTTTGGTAAGGAATACGGCGAGTACGATCTTATGACTAAGAAGACCCTAAAGAAGAACAAGTGGAATAAAGACTTCTCACTAGCACCGCAGGACATACTCGGCCCCTACTGTGAGAAGGATGTTGAGAGCACTGTCAAACTGTTCAAAGATTGTATATTAAAGATAGATAAGTCTAAGCAGAACCGCATCATGGATATGATGATTAAACTAACTAAGGTACTCTTCAATATGGAGCGTCGGGGTATTAGAATTGATAAGGCATATGCTCGAAGAGCAGTAAGCGCAGTCCAAGCAAGGCGTGATGAAGTAGAGAAGATGGTGTATGCGCTCACCGGATATGAGTTCAATATACTTAGTTCAACCAAACAAATCTCTCTAGCTATGAATTCAGTAGGTATCCTGCCTACCATGCTAACTGAGAAGGGTAACCCTAGCTGGAAAGAAGAGGCTCTTGTAGCCACAGCCAGTGAACTAGGTGGACTTGTTGCTCAGTACCGTAACCTTTCAAAGTTACAATCGACTTACCTAGAGCCTTACATGGACGTTGAGGAGATGCACTCGGTCTTTAAGAACTGGGGAACCGTTACGGGGAGACTTTCTTCAGCTAACCCTAACCTACAGAACCTACCTAGGGACTTCTCTCGAATTCAAGGTAATACCCTTACTCAGACGGAACTAGAGGAACTGAAAGAACGTTTAGCTAAAGATAAGAATGCTGACCGTAATTCTAACTGGACTGACGAGGCTCTACAGGCTTGGTCGTACTTGGGTGGCGGTAAGCTAAAGAATGACGACGTAGAGATCACAGCACGAAGGCTTGTAATTCCTAGAGATGATTACCATATGGTTTCCTTCGACTACTCACAGATGGAAGTACGAATGTTCTTGTTCTACGTAGGTCAGCCTGAGATGTTAGAGAAGATGAAAGAAGGTGGGGTGGACTTCCATAGTGAGTCAGCCAAGATAGCCTTTAATGTTGAGGAAGATGCTTCAGACTTCGACTTCTATAGACAGGCAGCTAAAGCCATTACTTTTGGAGTTATTTACGGTCAAGGTAAGAACAAGTTAGCGCAAGCCCTTGGCGTATCACCCCAAAAGGCTCAGCAATATAAGAATACTTATTTCGCCGGTATGAAAGGGTCTAGGCAGTTCTTCGACAGAGTTGTGAAGACGGTCGAAACTCGTGGTTGGGTACGAAACAAGTACGGTCGTGTATATAAAGTTCCAGCTAACTGGGGCTATAAGGCCGTGAACTATTTGGTACAAGGCACATCAGCAGAGATTCTATCGGAACGTATGATTGAGATAGATAAGTTCCTCACACCGTACAAGTCGAACATGCTCATGCAAATTCACGATGAGATTATCTTGGAGATTCATGTGGGTGAACAACATATCATCCCACAGATTAAAGAGATAATGCTAAAGAATAGTATGAATATGGACTTAGCGGTAGACATGGAGTGGTGCAAGCCATCGTGGGCTAATAAGACAGACTTCCACGTTGTAAATAAACTTATGTACGCAGGAAAAGAACCTGAGAGCGTTGACAACACCGTGGATGATGTGTTACAATATATAGATTGGGATTAACAAAAGGAGAAAAGATTATGGATCAGGGAACTAAGGCCTTAGCAGATAAGCTAGGGAATGCAGGGGATGCAGTAGGCAATATTCTAGTCACTATTATCGGTGAACTCGAAGAGGTTCAAGCTTCTATCAGTGGTGGAGCAAAGCCTGTAGAAAGCGAAGCACTAACCACCGACTGGGAAAAGGACTTTGCTGAATTAGTAATGGTGGTACAGGACTTGGTGCAAGAAGTAGAAGCACTTAAAGCGGATAAGCCTCTAGTATCCGCAGTCAGTTCAACTAAGGTGTCCGCAACTAAAAAGAAGGGATCGAAGTAATGGTATTAGTGAATCAAGAACTGTCATTCACCAAAAATATGGGGAACTACAACTCCGCTAAGATTACAATTGGTATCCATGACATAGACACCGAGAACGACGTTGACGAGCAATTGGCTGAGGTAAAGCCTGTGATTGATAGAATCTTCCCTAAGCTTCTCGCAGAAGCGGACAGGCAAATGACTGAGATTGAAAACGTTGGGCGTTAATGAACTTACCAGAGCCTCGATTCTGGAAGCTGTTTTAGCGGAGAGGGAAAGGCAAGACTTTCTCTATGGAGATAAGAACCTAAATAATACTGATTCAGATTGGTTTGTTATTTTAGGTGAGGAAATGGGTGAAGCTGCTAAGGATATACAAGATAATGAACGAGAACATATGTTCATAGAAGTTATCCAATGCGCTGCTGTATGCTTTGCGTGGGCTGAGGCATACATAAACAAGGAAATAGTAGTGAAAAGCTGATCCTACGGGGGTAGGTGAGAGGGACTACCTGCCCCCCATTTGTATACGGAGGAATGATATGGCTAAAAAGAAATCTAATGTGCTAGTTAACTTTGAAGATAAAATGGAATTGATGTTGAAGACAAGTGCTTTCGACTTCAAACGTGGTGATGATGAGGCTCTAGTAGTTGAGAAGGTTCCAATAGGAATCCCTAATTTAGATGCCCTGATCGGTGGTGGATTCCCCAAGAGGGCACTCACAGAACTAGTGGGGGACACAGGGTCAGGTAAGTCATATTTAGCTACTCAGATTGCTAAGGCAGTAATCGAGAATGATCCTAACGCTACCGCAGCTTTGATCGACACCGAGTTGGCAGTAAATCCAGATTGGATGCGACGGTGTAAAGTACCCGTTGATCGAATAGGAATCTTGCAGCCTACCAGTGGAGAAGAAGCTATTGATGCCACAAGAGAAATGCTACAAGCCGGTGTAGATATTGTAATTTTAGATAGCCTTGCAGGGTTGATGCCTAAGGATAACCTAGAGAACGATTCTGATTACACACCCATGGCATGGCAAGCCAGATTCATCAACCAGAACATACCTAAGCTTGTTAACGATCTAAGACATGGTTCTATGCTTATAGTTGTAAACCAGCTACGAGATACCTTAGGTGGTAACAAGTATGAAGTAAACCTCAACGTGCCGGGAGGACAGGCGCAGGTATTCTTCGCTCATAACTTCCTAGAACTTCGAAGGGGCGCATGGATCAAAAACAAAGAGGAGACACGAGTAGGCTTTGAAATGGCTATCCGATTACGTAAGGGACGCTTCTCACAGGAGCAGTGGAACAGTACTAAGATACCTTTCAAGGTTGATGGCGGCATCGACCTCATAGAGACATTCATGAGGGAGGGGCTTGCACAGGGACGTATCCTGCAATCTGGAGCATGGTACACTTACGGAGAAGAAAAGGTTATGGGTTCTCAGGGACTACATAACCTGTTCGAGAACAAGCCAGAACTATTTGAACGATTGAAGACAGAAATAGGAGAAGCATAATGCCTGACCCAATGAACGATCTACAGCCACCTATGGACGCAGCAAGCCCAGTAGTAGGTAGGCAAACAAACCTAAACCTAACTAAATCTGGTAACGCAGGAACACCACGGTTTGCTACACCTCCCGCACCAACACCCCAAGCTGATACCACTCATGGCACAAGTGGAGCGGGGTTTGGAGCCTTTAGTTCTCCTGATCCCACACCACTAGCAGTACCTGATTGGCTACAGGATCAGCAAGATGCAGCAGGTGGGGTTTCTACTCAGTCCTCAACAGAAATGCAGCTTCCTATGGACATGCCACTACCTAATGAGACACCAGCACAGACTGCTATCCGTCAAGTAAAAGAAGCAATGATTGCTCCGCTACAAGCACAAATTGATGCTATCGAAGCACACGCTGATGTAGTTATACCTCTTATGGCAGACATAAAGGGTCTAAAGGGAGTCATCGCAGCTACGGAGGATAAGAATGTTATGCTGGAAGCCATTGATGAGTTGATGAGTAAGCTTCAAAGGCGAATGAGTGCATAAAGATTTTACTCATCAGGAGGAGTTGACTGAAGGGCTTCTCACCGAGTTTGGACTTAGGTTTGAACAACAGTGGAAAGTTCCCGGCACTAACTATCTGGCTGACTTTTATATCGAAGAGATTAAAATGGTGTTAGAATGTGATGGGCCGGTTGGACATTTGAAGAAGGCTGACGAAGAAAGAACCAAAAATATATTAGCATCTGCACCCGATATGGTTACCACCATAGGTAGGGTAGATGCCACAACTAAAAGCGGACTGAGGGAACAATTATGGCGGGTATTAAACGAATTGGGGTAGACCTCCCAGATAGAAAGACTACAGTGGACTCATGGTTCACAGCAGAGTTAGAAGAAGCTTGCTCCTCATGGGGGTTCAGTGGCACGGAAGATCACTTCAATGCTTCAGGCTTTGGTAACCCATGTGACCGATATCATTGGTACGCATTCCGTGGAAAGATTCCTAAGAAACCCCTCACCGGAAAGTTCGCTAGACTCCTACAGCATGGTAACACTTTCGAAGATCGTATGGAGAAGTACCTGTTGTCTATGGGTGGGGGAACTATCCTAGCCAGAGAATTCCCAGTAGCGTTTGAAGAAGGAGCCTTTAGAATCACAGGTCGTATCGACTTCATCATACGTCACCTCAACTTGGGTAAGGTTGTACTGGAATTGAAGACAATCAACGATAAAGGCTACAAGGCTCTCGGAGGTAAACCTAAGGAAGAACACATGCTACAGGTACAGATGTACTTGGAGTGCCTGAACTTAGAATGGGGATTAGTTGCATATGAAAACAAGAACGATCAGGACATAAAGACCTTTAGAGTAGCTAGGGATAAAGAGTACTGGGCTAAGCAGGTGAAGCGTGGTCAGACTATTATTAGCGACCGATTCCCACCATTTGAATGTAGCTCAAAGTACCCACGATGGTGTGACTGCCTCAGAGCAACAGGAGTAGCCGATAATGAGTCCTAAACTAGAGAAAAGGTTTTCAGCAGCTAAACCTCTAGCGCAAGCAGAATCGTTTATTCAATCGTTAGATACTCCCGTCATAGGTGCACCTGCAATGTCAGACCCAACCGAAGAGGGATCGGATATCTACTACCCAGAAGCGATTCAGGATATGGATAAGGTTTCTCTTGAAAGGCTGGTATGGGCATTCAGTGCTCACAAGGCTTATCTGGAGTATCAAGTAGGTATATTGAAAGCTAAAACAAAAGCAATAGATTCCTCTATAGACGCTCTAATGCATGTAGAGACTGCTAGTTTGCTTGAACAATGCAAAGCAGAAAATCGTAAGGCCCCCGCTAGGGATGCTATGAAATCTGAAATCATTGGCAACAGCGAAGGAATCATTAGGAAGCTGGAAGAACAGATCAAAACACAAGCAGAGTTAAACCGCATTGAAAGTCTATACAACGGATATTCACATCTGTATGATGGAGTTTCTCGTGTCATCACTGTGCGTAGGGACTTGACGTAAAAAACTCACCAGAGAGGACGAGCAGTAATGTATATGGGAATAGACACGAGTACCAAGGCTCTACACGTTGTGCTCCTAAATGAGGACGGTACAATATATAGTCAGACTAAGATCAGTAACAAATTGAAAGACCTAGATGCTCGAATATTCGAGATGAGTGATGATTTATATAACTTCGCTAGTATAATAAAGGTGACCGCATCGGCAATCGAAGCTGCAATCTTTATTCAAAACCCAATGACCACTATAAAACTGTCCGCAGTTGTGGCTTGCGCGAAGTACGCACTTCATAGAGCAGGACTTTCAGTTGTCCCTGTGGATAATCGTTCTTGGAAGAAGACGATAATAGGAAATGGTAACGCTAAGAAAACAGACATAATGGCACACGCAAAAAAGGTCTGGGGTGACCAATTTGAGGAGCAAGATTTTGCTGACGCAGCTTGCGTGGCGATGTGGATGAAAGATACTTTTAACGAGAAAAAAGATGGAGAAGAACATGGCAGCTAAGAAACCTATGGCAGATAGCAAGAGCAGTACGTTCTCAGTAAGCACCGGAGAGAAGCCAAGTACTTCGACAGGTGTGGAATATGTTGACAAGCTTCCAGAGGGTAAAACCTACGAAGATATTAAGGAGCAGTACGGCAAGATAGTATGGTGTAGGTATCTAGCATGTAAGTCCAACCAGCCGGTTGAAGGTTTACAGCGTACAACAGGTACGATCAGGAAAAACCCAAGCTACAAACCGTTTACCGAAGCAGAGCATGTATGGAAAGGAATCTGTACTAGAAATGAGATTGCTATCGACTTTACGAGTGTACGAACGAAAACGGGCATCAAACAGAATGTCCCCTCTTGCTATGTATCATCGGTTGACACGAGGCAGCACCAAGATTGGTCGAAGCTTCTTCAATCGGATGGGACTGCATTTGGAGGCTCCACAGAATCTCGAACCTTTGAACACGACTGGGACAAGCACGGAAACTGGGACAACAAAGGCTAAGGTAGGAAAAGATCAGTATAGCCCTAATTCTATAATTATGAACGAGGTAAATTATGCCGAAGACGATACCAATAGAGGTACGAAATAAAGCCTTAGAGTTATATCTAAGAGATGATATGTCAGCTAAGGAAATAGCTCAATCCGTATCAGATGAATTCTGGACTACTGTGAAGCCTGTGACTATTTATTCGTGGGCTACTAAGTACGGTTGGGATGATGCAAGAAGTAATGTAAAGTCAACAGCTTTAGCTAAGGCTACTGAAAGTGAGGCCGGTAGGCTTCTTCGTACAACTCAGGATCATCTGAAAATGTACGGGAAAATCAGGGTGAAAGCTAGTGACGATCTGGACACCATTCCATTTGATAGTGCTATTGATGCTGTTAAAGCTGCGAAGATCGGTGCGGAGGGGGAATTAGAGATTCTCCGAAGCATGATGCAGATGGAGTTTGTTAACCAAGTTATGATGATTCTAGTTGATGAAATCCCAGACTCAGCCACACTAACAATTGTTGGTGAAAAGTTAATGGCTTTGGTAGTGGAAGGTGAGTAAAGCACAGTTCAAAAGTTCTAGCCTTTACCTACCGGATAAGGATAATAGGGGATTATCATACATAGACGCTATCAAGCATCTATCTGATGAATTAACAGGTGCCGGTAAAGTAAGTGTGGAGATTGGCTCCTTTTGGGAGTTCGTTAGGGATATATGGTCATTGTCATTCGACAAACCAGAACTGTTCAACACATGGCATGTAGGTTACCTTGCAGAGGATATTCAAGACGCAACCGAACAGGGTTTGCATTACTGTGCGATACTTCCAAGAGCACATTATAAATCCACCATTCTGGGGCATGCTTTTTCCGTGTGGACGATACTGAAGAAGGAAAAGGACTTGAAGGTTCTTTACCTTTCGTACTCAGACACAATGGCAAAGTATCACATTAACGAGTTGAAGAAAGAAGTAACTCGTAACCCAGTGTTGAAGACTTTGATGGAAGACAAAACACCACGATCAGACTACACGTTCCGAATGCGTTACAAAGGTAACAACGTCGAAATCGAGAAGGGTGGCTTGTTCTCCTTCAAACGTGGTATGCACCTAGATGGAGCACTAATCGCAGACGATATTCTGAAAGACCCAGAAAACCCGCTGGAAATTGGGCAGGTTACTAAGGTTGAAGATCACTTTCTAACAGAGAGTATGTTTATACCTAACAAGGGCGCACCTATTGTAGTAGTTGGTACACCCCTACTGCCAGATGATATTCTAGCCAAGCTTGAATTCGACGAAAGGTTTAGGCACAGAAGGTTACCTGTGTTTAATCCCACCCCCGGTAGACCAGTACTTGCCCCTGAAATATTTAGTATGAAAGAGTTACTTACTCACCAGAAAGCTAAACCTAAGGCGTTTGCTTCTGAGTTTATGTTGGAACCCTTCTACAGCAGTGAAACCTACTTCTCCAAAGAAGATATTATAAAGGCAACCGACCCTAGGTTACGTAACTTACATGCTCTAACGAAACATAAATTCTCAGAGACAGATGAAGTATTCGGTGGCTTTGACGTAGGCAAGAAACGACACCCTAGCCACTTAGCTATATTCAAGAGGAATGGAAGTAGGGTAGAACAGATTCATAGTTCTTATCTTAATGGTTGGAACTATAATGATCAGATAGAATATGTAAACGATGTAGCAGAGAACTTTAATATGAATAGAGGCTACGTGGACAATACTCGTGGCGAACTAGAAGATCGTGGATTATCTAATATCTGGGTTCCTATGTCGTTTACTCCCAAGCTAAAAGCTAATATGGCTGGTATAATGGAAGAGATGATTTTAGGCGGTAGGGCTAAGCTACTAGATGATGCTCAACAGAATCTTCAACTACAGCAAGTGAACAACGATTTGAAGGCTACCACTACGGTAGCTGGACATGGGGACGCTTTCTTTAGTGTAGCTATGGCTCTTCAAGCTGCTTACGAAACAGACTTATACGGTATGGAAGTAGTGGGTGATTTGCAGCAGTGGGCATCAGGTTTGGAGTCCGACAGGGAATCCGACGATCCTATGCAAAACTGGCTAAAAAGACTTGAATCTGGGTCACCTGAGGAGTATAATAGTACTACACAGAAAGACACAACCTTCCCGCCCATAGGTGCTCCCAACCCAAATTGTGATAACAGGCAATGCAATCCCAAGGCTTGGATACCGGAAAACAATTTGTGCATGATGTGTCTGCATAGGGGGGATAAGCCTCTGCTACTTTAAAGAACAAAACGAATGGAGAAAAAATGTTACATCTATCGCCCCAAGCTGAGGTCGTAGCTAAGAAACGCTATTATTTAAAGAATGATCGGGGAGAGATCATTGAAGATGCCGAGAAGATGTTTAGGAGAGTAGCGAAGGGTGTAGCAAGTATAGAAACGCTGTACAATTCCAAAGCGGACATTACCCGCTCCGAGAAGGAATTCTATCGTATCATGGCAGAGAATAAGTTTATTCCTAACTCACCCACGCTGATGAATGCAGGTACACAGCAAGGTACTCTATCAGCGTGTTTTGTTCTCCCAGTAGAGGATAGTATGGAAGGTATTATGAAAGCTGCCACAGATGCAGCTATGGTTCAGAAGTTCGGAGGTGGGACAGGATTCTCTTTGTCTAAATTACGACCTAGAGGTGACACTATCTCAACCACGCATGGTAGGGCTTGTGGCCCCATTGAAGTGCTAAAGACCCTCAGCCGTGTATCCTCAATGATTACTCAGGGTGGCAAACGTGATGGTGCAAACATGGCGGTGATGGACATTCACCACCCAGATATTCTAGAGTTCATCACATGCAAGACCGTAGAGGGTGAGATACATAATTTTAATATCAGCGTAGGTGTCACTAACGACTTCATGGCGGCTGTAAAAGCTGGCACTCACTACAATCTCATCGACCCTAAGTACAAAAACGTTGTAGGTGAGTTGGAAGCAAGAGATGTGTTCCAGAAGATTGTATATGGAGCGTGGCGCAACGGCGAACCGGGAATGGTGTTCCTTGACAGAATAAACGAGGACAACAGCGTGAAGGAACAGTATGGAGAGATGATTGCAACAAACCCATGTGGTGAGCAGCCTCTACTAGCAAACGAATCATGCAATCTAGGCTCCATAAACCTAGCCGAGTTCTTCATCGCTAGATCAGATGCCACTAAGTGGGAAGATGAATTTAGTTGGGAAGACTATGGTAGGACTATTAGAACATCCATACGATTCTTAGATGATGTAGTAGATGCCAACGTATACGCCACAAAAGATATTGAGAAAATGACTAAGGCTACCCGCAAGGTTGGTCTAGGTATTATGGGCTTTGCAGACCTATTAATTCAGATGCGTGTAGCATACGATTCCGTAGAAGCTAGAAAAATCGGTTCAAAGATGATGGAAGTAATGAAAATTGAAGCGGACTCGGAATCGAAAGAACTGGCTATCAGTCGTGGTAACTTCCCAGCTTGGGAGAAATCAACCTTTGAAACCCCTATGCGGAATGCTTGCCGACTAACGGTAGCACCCACAGGAACAATTTCAATGCTTGCAAATACTTCATCGGGAATTGAGCCTACCTTTGCATTAGCTTGGAAGAAGCAGAACGTACTAGAGGGTGAGACATTGTTCTACACCAACAAGTATTTCAAAGAGGAAGATTTTGTTACTGACGAAATCCTAGAGCGTGTCAGCGTAGGCGGTAGTTTAGAATATGCAGATATTCCACAGTGGGCTAAGGATGTATACACTACATCACCAGAGATTTCTGGTAGTGATCATGTACTGATGCAAGCAGCGTTCCAAGAGCACTGTGATTCAGGAATCAGTAAGACCATCAACTTACCTAACGAGGCTACCGAAGAGGACGTTGCAACAGCGTACCTAACAGCATTCGATAGTGGTTGTAAAGGTATTACAGTATACCGATCAGGCAGCAGGGATAAGGAAGTACTCGTAAAAGAATCCCAAACAAAGATTCCAGCGGTTACGCAGGGTCAGCAAGGAGATTTTCTAGGGGATTGGGATAAGCAAATAAAAAACCTAGAGCGGAGTAAGGATGTACCACAGTGGAATCCCGAAGATTACAAGCCTTATGAGTATCCACTCCACACACTAGAAGATGAGGGCTGTTGCGATAGTCCCATGCTTGTTGAGGAGAGTGGATGTACTAGTTGCAAGAGTTGCGGCTGGTCAAAATGCCACATAGCGTAAGTATAATATAGGGTAGTAGACACGGCTACGGCTATGTCTAGGACTACACAGTAGCAAAGGAGAATGAATATGCCAGAAATTGGTACAGGATTGAGACAGCACAGCCAGCAGTACGTTGCAGATCGTGATAGTACTGGTACGTGGAGAATTTTAAATGCGTGGCACAATAGTTTGCAGGGATTCGACCCAGATGAGGACGATGTTCCTGACGATCATGAAGCCGTGACCGTACTTACAGAGGGGGCATTCGAGGCAGTTGTTAAGCATGCTACCGCAGAAGGTGTTTTAGATGGCATCAAGTTTGAAGGTGTACCAGATGCGGTGTACGCCGAAGCAGAGGAAGAGATTAAGTTACTAAAGGTAGAGATTGAGGAGCTATCGGAGAAAAACGAAGAACTTGGTTCTATAACAAATGTACCTAGTCCTTCTGTACTACCCACACCAGCACCTGTTGTAAAACCTGCTCCACCTCTATCCGAAGGTGCTCAACTAAAGAAGCATGGTATGGATGGCATATTAAAAATTATAGGCATGGACTCTATCGAGGGATAACATATGAAAATTAGTCAGTTCGTACCACAGGCTTCTCAGCGTAACAATCAATTAGCTGGGCTGTCCTCACAGATAGGTGCTATGCATACTCAGAAGGCTGTTAGTGAAGGGGAGGGATCACAACCACTACAACTTGGTATTGAGTCCATCGTAAACTCTTGGATTAGAAACCAGATGGCATACCGTACTCAGTTAGTAGGTGACCTAAACAAGATCGCCACTCAGGTACAGGAGATTAGAGCACCCCTACACCACATTACCGCAGAAGTATTCCGACGAGGAATTGTGTGGGAGCCAATTGTAAAGAAGCCAGATGAGCACCAGTTGGACGAGATCAACAAGTTTATGCAGGACGCTAACAGGTTCCACAAGAGTCTAGAAGAAGTTCTAAGGCTGGTTCACTTCGATCTTAATGCAATTGACGATGCTTTTATATTACTCAACAAAACATACGTCGCTAAGAACGGAAAGCTAGATTCTAGTTTAGTAGAGATACGTCACTTAGACCCAGCGATTACAGACTTTGATCTGGACGCTCGTGGTCTACCGGAGAACTTCCATTGGTTCTGCCCAGCACATAGATTTAAAGTGGTGGAGAAGGATACTCCTACTGACATAGAGAAACAGCAGCTTGTATGTATCGAAGATGATTGTGGATTAAAATTCCAACCAGCTATGTACAAGTACAGCCATAAGAACGCTATTTACTACTTATTGGATGATGAAGTAATTCATATAAGTAAATTCTATCCTACCGATACGTTTGGGTGGTCGCCTATTCTGACTCTGTTTGAGAAGGCACTTACTCTGCTAGGTATGGATAAGAACCTTTATAGGTATTTCTTCGAACGTAAGATGCCAGCAGCTATGCTTATGGTATCTACCGATGATCCAGATTCATTACGGCGTGAGAGACAGTCTTGGGAAGCTAAGACCAAACAGGACTCCAACTTCATGCCTATGGTCGCTGTATCGTCCCGTAACAACAGGGGACGAGTAGACCTTGTTCGATTATTTCACACAATGCAAGAGATGGATTATCTCCCCATTCGTAATGAGATTAGGGAACGAGTTGCTTCTATGTGGGGTGTTACACCAGCATGGCAGGGCGCACCAGAAGGATTCGGAGGGCTTACCACCCAGACAACCCAGCTTGTAGTTATGAGCAGGGTAGTTGAAGGTGACCAACGTATATTCCATGAACGGGTATTCCCTAAGATATTGGAAGCGTTTAATATTACTGACTGGAAGATGGTTCTTCCCACACCAGAAGAGAAGGCCGAATCAACTAGAATCTCCTTCGCTTTGCAGCGTGTACAGCTTGCTACTCAGGCTTCCGGTATGGGATTAGATGTTGAGTTGAAAGAACAGAATGTCGATCTTGAAAACGTTCAGTTCCTTGTATCCGGTGAAACTGTAAACATGGCTAAGCTTGGTGCAGAGCAACAGGCATTAGCAGTCATGCAGCAGGAACAGCAGATGCAAGCCGAGCAGGAACAGGCTCAGGGCGGTGAAGAACAAGGTGCGGAGCAGCAGATGCAACTATCTATGGCTTCTAAGCCTTGGACTAAGCAGCTTGCAGAGATGGGATACCCATTCCCAATTATTAAGGAACTCACACCAGATGGACAGAAACTATGGTTCACCCACGGTACAGAGGACTTTACAGCCAGTCTAAACATGGGAAGAATTGGAAACATAAACAAGGCGGTTATGAAATCATTCACACCACCTGCCGACACAACCAAGACACCTAATGCACCATCGAAGGATATAGAACGAATTGACGAACAGGAAGAATAAACGACCTACTAAAAGATTCAAGCCTTCTTTTACTTACCAGAATTCTGTTACAGGGTTGGGTGCTAACAACCCCGCCCCTACTAAGGAGCAACGGGAAGCTAAGGCTACAAAGATGGCTGAGTGGAATCCAGCAAGGGCTAGAGAGTACCTTACTAGCTTTAAAGAAATCATACTAAAAGCTGCGGCTAAAGAAAAGATGGAAAGAGAGTCTGAGGCAGAAAATAAGACTAAGACTATTACTCGTAAGGACATAGATGAAAAAGATAGGGCTGTACCTAGTGGGTCGTATACCCCACCAACCGATGATGCTAAGGCTCAGAGAACTCTAATCGACTACAGAGGTAATATGGAGAACGCTATTCGTAACGGTGAATATGATTCCCTAGTACACGAGCATGGTCTAACAGGTATGCCTTCTATGTCTGAAATCAATAGGGCACTGACCCCCATCGTTAAATCTAAGATTTCTACTACTGCTGTGCTAGACATATTGAAAAAGAAGCCACCTATAGCTAACCGCAAATTTGGGGGGAACTTCGCTGGTCAAACACCTGACTGGAGCCAGAAGAACCCTACCCAAGAGAGGGATGTTGAATCATGGGCAGAAGAACGAAGTCGCCGAGGAGAAAACAAAGCAATGGGCTTGGACAACGGCCTAGACGGAAGCTTGAAGGCCAACAAAAACAATCTGCTGGGTGCTCCGAAACTTCAAGGTCTGAACAAAGAGGGGAACGGTACTGGCGAAGGTGCTGGGGCTGGGGTCGCAACGGGATCGGGTGGATTAGCGGGTGGTGGTACGGCTCACGTATCTACCAACTCTGGTATTTTTACTACCACTTATGGGGGAGATAGGGGCAAGAAGAAAAAGAAGTCCGATAACGATATAGCTACGATGTCATTCAACAAGAGGGGTACAGATACATCCTCTCAGAGTATAGTTGTGGAGAAGGGTAGGCAGAGACTTGACAAAGCCCTTGCACCCATATACAATAGAAATGTGAAGATGCGTGATGGCGGGGAGCAAATAGCCCCCGTTGACCAGAAGCGACCAAAGGTTGTCGAGAGACAGGTTAGCCACAAAGGAACTAAACGGGCTAACACTTGGAAGAACCCGTAAGCAAGGAGCACTAATTTGAAGTATTCTATCCCAGAAGAAGCTAAGCCAGAGATAGTAAAGCTAAGGGAAGATGGGATGGGGTGGACTGCAATTGCTCGCTTTATCGACGATGAGTATGGAATCAGCCTTCACCGTACTACCATCCAGAGATGGCATGCTGAGTTCGGCGCAGAATATGAAGTCCTTTCTAGCGTAGTAGATGAAGCAGACGATGCCTTCATTGACGCTAAGATCAAACTGGACAAGAAGATTCATTCCCTAGATGCAGATCGTAAGTTGTATAGAAGGCTATACCTAAGGTCTATAGGCAGTGAGAATAACGAAGATGCTGTACTAGCAGCAATAAAGGCTTTCACACCAGCCCTCGCTCCACAGATAAACCGTAGAGCATTGGAAATAGCGAAAGCTACCAGACCAAAGAACTTCGGCACTAAGACCCAAGTTATGGTCGCACCTCTTACAGACACCCACGTAGGTGATAACGTGAAAAGCGAACAGATACTTGGACTGAACAGCTATGATATAGACTTGTTCAGCCGACGCATCTGGGGTTGGGCTAATCAAGTCCTGCAACTTGCGGAATACCGTAGGAACATGTGCAACATAGATGAACTAGTTATACCTATGCTTGGAGACATGATCAGTGGAGATATACATGATGAACTATCATTTACAAACATAGATAACTGTATGATGCAGATGATCATAGGTGCTTACGTTCTTTCACAGGCAGTGGCCTTCCTAGCACCTAATTTCAAGAAGGTCAAGCTGATGGGTGTAGTTGGTAACCATGGGCGTATGACTAAGAAGATTCCTTCTAAGGATCGTTACATGGATTGGGATTACATGTTGTACCAATGGATGGCAACATTCCTAAGAAACCACACCAATATAGAAATTGAAATCCCTAAAGCATTCGTTCATGTGTTCCCAGTGTTCGACCGTAACATACTTATGATGCACGGCGATTCTGTAGCTGGTGGAGGCTCACAAGCTTCGATTAAACGAGCCGTGGGCAACCTCCGTGATGTTATGCAGTACAACGGTCTTGTAGAGACTGATGACAGGTTCACCGTAGCGGAGAAGTTCGATGATGTTATCATGGGGCACTTCCACCGCATTGATGAGATGGATATAGGAACAGGAAGTTTGCACATTTGCGGTACAACCAAAGGTGGCGATGAGTATGTAGTAAGTAGACTACACCTAATAACTAGACCTAAGCACCTAGTTCTATACTACCACCCAGTCCACGGACAAGTAGGTAAAGAGACTATCTACCTTGATCGTTTCGACTCACAGCCTTCCGAATTTGATACCGAGGTTCCACGAGAGTGGAGTAGCATAGGCCCCGTATAAATCTCCAATTAAAACTTAGTCTAACCTAAGTATAATAGTACAACGACAGGAGAAACATGGCTAAGTCTTTTTCAAATGACCTAAATGACGCAATTATGGCGTGGATACCCGTAGTATCTGGGAAAATTCAAAATGACTTTGCCATGGACGCTGGCGCAAAATTAAAGGAAGTGTCGCTTTTACCAGAAGGTGCTGGTTTCCGCTTGGAGTACCAAATACCCGATAAGAGCGAGACAAACATCCCTACGCAAGAGAAAGAGATTTGGGTTCCTGCTTCTAAGTACATGGCTACAGATAAAAAATCTGGGCGCAAGGTAACTAGGACGAGGAAGGGACACAAAAAGAAAATTAATGTGGAAGTCCCTAATTTAGACAGAGATAGTGCAATGCAGCAAGAAGATGGCAAATCCAAGTCAAGTGCTAACAGTGCTTACAGGGTAGTTGAACTAGCACTAGATTATAATTTTGGTGACGAACTACCTAAATTTCTAGAGTCCTTTCTTAAATCTAAGGGGTGGGAATTAGAAAGGAAATAGTAATGGAACAACCAACTACAGGACAAGAGATAGCGTGGGCATCGAAAAGTCATAGTCGCATGGTAGGCTCGGTACTAGACCAAATAGAGGCGGCTTTACCCGAAGGAGCACAGTGCGATAAGCTTAAAAAGCTAATTCAGGTTCCTCTGTATGCATTTCGACAGGAAGTATTTGAACTTATCACTGGTAAGGTGGATGTCACAACTCAGGATTAAGCTTGACAGGACGATAAAACTTTGCTATAGGGTAGTATAATAAATCGACGGTTATATATAACTGTCGTTTATTTATTTAGCGGCAAAATATAACCCAAGAATTGGATTGGACTGGAAAACAGGATGGGAGTCTTCCCACCTTAATCAGGAGGAATCATTTTATGGAAAACGAGACTCTTCAAATTATTGAAAAGCACATGGAAGGTACTAACTCTGGACTAGCTGCGCTAGCAGAAGTTCTAACTTCTATGGAATCAAGTAGAATTAGCAAGGAACAGGAACAGGAAGATTACGATCTTCAACTCGAAGCCGAAGACGAACGCACAACTCTAGTATCAGAGATTGCCGGTGAGGTAGTCAACGTACTAAAGGCCATGGGCGCAGGAATCGGTGTAGGCGATAGTAAATCAGCTAACAAAGCTGAAACAAGCAACCTAAAAGGATCGAAGGATGCCGATGATAATGCTCAGACCATTTCAGAGGACTCGTCAACTGCGACAGCAGGACGACCAACCGAATCTCCTACAGGAAACCAGCTTGACGGTGACACTCCCGGTGGATCACAGTTGAACACCACTTCTATGTCTAAAGCATCCGAACAGGATGATTTGACAGAAGAAGAACGACAACGACTACTGGAAGAAGAAAAGAATGAATCTATGCAGAAGGAACTAATTGCACTTAAGAGTGATATTGCTAAGGCAGTAGATGCTCAGGTGTCAGCCCGACTACAGAAGTCAGGTTTCCAAGAAGCTAATTCTCTCAAAGCACCTCAGATGGTTACACTCGGCGCAGAAGCACCCCTCCTTGCAAAAGGACAGGTACTTGGTAGCACCGAAGACCTACTAGACGTTCTAGTAGCTATGCCCGACAAGGAAGTTCGACAGCTAGAGGCTAAGATTTATGCAGGAGACTTCGCAGGAGTCCCTCATGAACTGCTCAAAGCTTTCGGAGTTCAGGCTTAATTCCCACGGAGGAACTTTTAAATGGATAACATTTCTATGAGCGAGTACCTTGCACAGGTAAATCGTAACGCAAGTTCTAGTATCATCGGCGAAAACCCTCTCTTGAAGAAGGCTTTCACTGGTTCTGCATTCACTGTAGATACTAATACTAATATCTTCACTACGACTTACGGACGCAAGGTATGGCAAGCACTTAACAACCAAACAAGATTCTGGAACGCTGTTCCTCACTCATCTTGGGGTAATACCGCTGGTTGGAGAGTCCGAACAGATCGTGGATCAAACCGATCCCGACCAGTAACTGAGTTGGGTACGCTTCCAACTCCTGACGTGAGTGATCTGCAATTGGTTTCCGGTCTTCCGAAAATCGTTGCAACGACATTCGCATCGTCAGTCAAGGCTATGTACACTGCCCAGTTAGAGGGTGGTATTGGTGATATTTTGGCGACTGAGAACGAGCATTCTCAGCGTGACCACATCAAGGAACTCCATCAGGAGATTCTGCGAGAACGTCATTCATATATCGCTAGTGCAACAAACTCTACCAGTGCAGTAATTACATTGCCAAGCGCAGCACAGGCAGGACGATTCCAAATTGGTGATACTGTTCTCATCTGGGATGACTCAGAGGATGCTTACATGGGTACAGCCACCGGTATTGCTACTCCACTTACCGTGGACAGCATTTCAGGTACCGCTATTACCTTCACAGGTCAGGTCTTCGTTGCTACTCCAGTCGCAGGTGACCTCCTAGTTGTTCTTGGTAACAACGGACTTACCTCTATCTCTTCTATTGTTGAAGAGGACGGACGAAACATTGCAGGTATTACGAATTCCACAACTCAGAGTATTCCAGCCTACGACCTAACCACTTCTGCTCGAACAGCAGGTACGTGGAACGCCGCAGCGTCAGTAAATGACAACGCTGGTGTCGCCCGATCACTTTCCTTGGAACTGTTGAATGACGGTATCCAGAAGGTTCGTGAGAACGGTGGAGAGCCTAAGCTTATCGTAGTTGGTCACGACCAGTACTTCAAGCTCGAAGAGTTGATTCAGACTCAGCAGCGATTCATGGGTACGGAAACGTATCAGGTGAACGTTGGTGGTGAAAAGACCTTCGCAGGTACTCGAACAGGTATGGAGCTATCAACATACATGGGAATTCCGATTCTCGCTGATGCTGATACCCCTAAGGGACAGAACGCATCCGGTGCACTCATCGGTAGCGACATCTTCCTCCTTGATACGGATTACCTTGAACTTGCAGTGGCTCAGCCAACGCAGTACATCGAAAACCGTGACTTCTTCGCCGTGGACGCTTTGGCAGTCCGAGGACTCTTCTACACGATGGCAGAGTTCCGTTGCTACAGCTTCTTCCACCAAGCTAAGATCACTGACCTCTCTGCCTAATCGCAGCTAGGGAAGTAGTACGAAATTAAAGCCGGTGGGTATGGTCTAACCTGCCCACCGGCTATTTTACTGACAGTACCATATGATAAGATAGGAGGCGAAAGCCATGGCACTAACGATTACAATTCCAGACCGGGGACGAACAGTTGTGGGTAACAGACGCTTGGTAACAGGTAGTCTAACTCAGGACTCTTCATATCCAACCGGAGGGGAGTCACTAACTCCCGGCGACCTAGGACTTTCAGACATTGATTTCATTGTTTTTACAGCAGATGTTATTCAGTGTTACTGGGAATCCACAACCCAAAAAGTACTTATGTTTTACGGTGACAACGATGGATCAGCAAATGGAGAGTTTGCACAAGCTACCTCTACCGATGATCTAAGTGCTGCTAACATAGACTTCCAGTGTTGGGGTCGATAACCTTAGAGTTGAATAACTAATGTGGTTTAGCCCACCTTTATTTTGGTAAGGGTGGGCTTTACTTTAGTATAATAGATTAGGAATAAACTACAAGGGGAATTACATGACCGTTGCAACACCACATAAATTAATGACTGAGTGGCTTACCGAGCAGTCTGAAATTGTGCCCATTGAAAAGTCGAGAGATAATCAGTTCTCGGTAAACGATATTCAAGGTTCTCTAAGAGAGTTCGCAGGATTATTCAAGGCGGGATACGCTAGCCCAGCTATGATTCTCACCCTTTACAGAGCTTACCCAGACAATCTTCTGTATAAAGAGGTTGTAACAGAGCGTAACCTGTTGGAGGAAGACCCACTTGTTGTGGGTGGGCCAGCATCCGTAGAGATGATTGACCACGAAGGTCACCTTATCACAGCGGCTGCACTATCTAAAGCTTACGATAAATATATGGAAAACCCTATGACCCGTAATGTTATGGTTATGCATTCCGACATTCAAGTTGGATGGGCATTGCCAGCATACATTGGAAGGAATGGGCAGGTATTCAAAGGTGGAATGAACAACAAGACCCTGTTCTTCATCTCTGAACTACGTAAGGACACCAAGATTTCAAAGAAAGTTACTGAGCAGGTATACAAGAGCAAGATGCGTTCTTATTCTATCGCTGGTAGCGCAATTAAGACAGAGAATGTGGCTGGTAACCTAATAAAAGGTGAGAAGCCATACATGCGTGTTGATGAACTTGAACTAGCTGAAGTTACCATCTGTGAAAAGGGTGTAAACCAAGGAGCTAGCTTCGATCTAATAAAGAGCCATGATCACGCAACCAAGAGTTGTGCTGATGGTAGTTGCTTGATAACTAAATCAACCATGAGCGCAAAGCCACATGAGGCTCTACAGACTCAAACACTAAGTTTCTCAGACTACAAGAACATGCTTGCAGATACCAACGGAGATAACAAATCCTTCGTCGAAATGTTCAAGGAGTACACAGATATGAATATAAGTAAGGGACGATCTAAGGAACTTCAGGAAAAGGGGCTACGCCGACAAACTGGGGATGCTTCTCGTCGTGATGAAGCCGAGGATAGTTATGAAGCAACCTCCGAATGGCATACAGG
>Ga0308019_10000476_pt1 | contig 25264 bp, 19 predicted proteins | sample Neamet284_FD_203135 | JGI IMG/M metagenome (GOLD analysis project Ga0308019, IMG submission 203135) | Marine microbial communities from water near the shore, Antarctic Ocean - #284 | ecosystem: Environmental > Aquatic > Marine > Unclassified | place: Southern Ocean | collected 2014-10-01 | reverse complement strand
AGTGGCATCGTTTTTTGCCGCATCTTGAATTAACACTGTATTAAATGGTATTATAGCTAAACCTGAATCTCCATCCGCCAAATAAACGTAATTACCAACCACCATAACTCCCTGAGTATATCCTTTAGTACCTTTGTAAACCGGAATTTCAGGACTTGTAGGATCAGAAACATTTATAATAGCTAAACCGGAATTTAAATCCGCTACATAAGCGTAATTACCAACCACCGTAACATCATAAGCTGTTCCAGTTGTATCTTTGTAAAACGGAGAAGTTCCTGGATTTACTTTATCAGAGATGTCTATAATTGCTAAACCCGAATTACCAATCGCCACATAAGCGTAATTACCAACCACAGAAACACCAAGAGCAGTTCCAGTTGTATCATTGTAAACCGGAGTTCCAGGATTTGATGGATTAGAAATATCAATAATAGCTAAACCTGAGGTGTAATCCGCCACGTAAGCGTAATTACCAACTACAGCAACATCTTTAGCATAACCATTTGTATCTTTATAATCAAGAGTTCCAGGACTTGTAGGATCAGAAATATCAATAATCGCTAAACCGAAATCGTTATCCGCCACATAAGCATAATCACCAACTACCTTAACGCCAAAAGCATTTCCACTTGTATCTTTGTAAACAGGGGTTCCAGGTTTTGCTTTGTCAGAAATATCAATAATAGCTAAGCCAAAATCTCCAACTGCTAAATAAGCGTAATTACCAACTACTGTAACATCATAAGCTATTCCATTAGTGTTCATGTAAACAGGATTTCCAGGATTCGTGGGATCAGAAATATCAATAATCGCTAAACCGAAATCGTTATCCGCCACATAAGCGTAATTACCAACCACAGTAATCCCGTTAGATTTATCACTATCTGTGTTCTTGTATACAGGGTTTCCAAGATTATTCAATGTTTTTAAGGACTTTGTATCCACGTAATCTAAATCAGCTGACGTATGACCAGCCGCAACCGTATAATTAAAAGTTAGCGTACTAGTTCCTGTTCCACTAGAATAATTCACCACCGCATCCGTATCTCCAGTTTCTAAATTTAATATTGGTATTCCAGTAACGTTCACTGCTTTACTAAAAGTAACAGTGATTGAAATTATTTCGCCAATTGAATAACCTCCATCTGGTTTAGTGGAGGTTACATTGGTTACTATAGGTGACTGCGCAAATCCAACAAAAGAAATAAGAAAAATAGAGAATATTGAAAGAATGTTTTTCATAGTCAGTCAGTACTCATTTTAATGATAATATTATCAAAATTTTCAAAGTGCTTATTTTGTCAATGATTGATTACTTCTTAATTTCATAAAGTGGTATAACAACATATTATATAAAACACAATTAAATTTAGAAGTGATTGGATAAACATATCAAGATCACAAATTTAGCTCAATTATTAGTGTAATAAAAATAGTCCATAATGGTTTAATATATAATTATACAATATTTATATATTTAGAGTTTTAATATAATAATGCATGGGATTTAATATTGTACTTATAGAGCCAGAAATACCAATGAACACTGGAAATATTGGTCGTCTCTCTTTAGCATCAGGATCATCTTTACATTTAGTAAAACCTTTTGGATTTGAAATAAATGATGCCAGATTAAAAAGAGCTGGACTAGATTATTGGAAACACATATCTGTGAAGATTTATGAAAATATAAATGATTTTTTATCAATAAATAATGATAAAAATATGGTCTATCTATCAAGCTCTGCCCAGAAAAGTTATTGTTCTATCGACTATAAAGATGACATGTTTCTCATTTTCGGAAAAGAGTCTGTCGGTTTGTCAAAAAATATAATCACTAAAAACTCAGATAAACTTTATAAAATTCCAATATACAGCAATCACGTTAGAAGCTTAAACTTAGCAAATGCAGTAAGCATAGTGGTTTACGAAGGTCTGAGAAATATTAATTAGAGTTAGAAGTATTTGTGTAATTTTTTTCATTGATTTAAATTTAGATAAAACAATGTAATGGCATAACACATCAGGATTTATTGAATTACAACAATAACATATGGCAGTAGTTTAATTATGGGAATAAGGATGTTATTTTATCCTTATTAGGAATTGATAAAATTTTATCAGCATAATCTATGTACAACTTGTGTCCCAATGGCAGCTGTGTCTTAATTTCAGAGGGTGTGCCAATCTTAAATTCTTCATTTCCTGTTATTCCATTTTCTTTTTTGCCTGTTATTTCATAATAATCCCACTCAGCAAGAATCAACCAATAAGCATATTCTTGAGTTATAATTTTCTGATAAGCTTCATCATTTTTTAAATCTGCATAACTAGAGATATCATAAATTCCTTTATTAACAGCTTCCATCATAGCTAAATATAAGAGTGAGGAAGAATCTTTATAATTCCAGTCTGAATAAGATAAGTAAAACACAACATTTGTAATTGTATGTAAAAGGTGTTCTATTACTTCTCCAATTTGATCAGCTCCTCCTGAACCTTGTTCCCAAATATAATCTGTAGCATTGTCATCGTAAGGTTTAGGAGGAATTCCAGTCTTAAAATTAGGATCATTGACCATACCATCAACTCCAACTCTTTGATATACATATTTATCTTTACTTATTTGAAGATACTTTGATCTCATTGATTGATCAATGTTAGAGCTTTCCTTGAACATTTCATTGTAAGTAGATCCGACATTACCTAAAAATGTTTTTGAAACTCCTTGTCTTCCAAAAATTCTTAAATTATTGGAATCAACATAATTTGGAAAATCATTATCTGAATTTTTAGATGCTTCACTTTCAGATTCAGAACCTCCACAAGAAACAAAAAAGACAATTATGAATGTTATTAAGAAGTTTATTAATGCTTTCATAATGATTTATATAAACAATATAAGGAATTTAAAAACAGGAATTAGTTGTTTTTTTATATTAGCATTAGTGCATGCAGAATTGGGGCTGTTCTAAATATTTTTCGAACTTAATTTTATAGATTTTAGCTGATTGATTCCATTAACAGTAGTAGTCCAAACAATAAAAATATCATTATTTATTATTTCTAACTGAGGGACTCCGGTATTTCTTCCTCCATCAATTTTAGATATTGTAATTGGCTTAGAAACTTTTCCATTAATTGAAATTTTTTTTATTTTTAAGTATGTACCAGTTTCATCGACTTCCATGTAACTAACTATCACCTGCTCATTATTTAAAAAAGCAACATCTACTCTACCTATAGCATCGTGGTCATTGAGTTTGAATGGAGTACCAAAAGAATCACCATTATTTTTTGAAAATGAAACGTTCACTAAAGGATTATCATTAACTACTGTAAACCATGCAACAGCAAGATTTGTTGAGTTCACGGCAACTTTAGGACCATTTACAGGACATCCATTTATTATCCATCCATCATTATTTATTGGCTTAGGCTCTTCCCAAACTCCGTTTATGTTTCTGGTAATATAAATATCCCTTACCTCTTTCTCACTTCTGTCCCTGTATACTATGATGGGTCCGTTATTAGTCATTGCTATTGATGTCTGACAGCAATCACATACCGCTGCATCGAGTTCGCTTTCATTTATGATCTCTCCCTTACTGGTGATTTCTGCAAAACGAATTGTCATTGGTTTATGATGTCCGTCTAATTTCATTTCTACAGTGTTTCTTCCATCTAACCAAGTAATAAAAAATCCTTTATTATTATTAGCAATGATGCTTACAAAACCATGTTCTGCCTTAATTCCATCCGTATTTAATAAAAAATCTTCTTTTATTTTCTCCCCTGATAATTTCTGTAAATTTAAAATCACGTCATAAGTATAGGTTCCCGAAGCCGATTTCTTTAAATAACTTGTAATTATTAAATCCTCGTTAATTGCATGAGCAGGGAAATCAGCCCAATTAACAAACCAGTCGGAACCAAAAGCAATTCTTTGGGGTTTGATCCATTCCCCTTTTTTAAACTGACTAAAATGTAAGGAAGCTTCATTATCTTTTTTAGAAGAAATCCATGATAATGATAAAGTACCATTGGAAGAAACTAAATTAGGTTGTGCATTGTTATCTCCATATAAAAATGGAATATCCTCTACAAATACCTCTTTTGTTGTACAAGAAATTATAGTTAGTAAAGTTAAAGTGGCAATGAATTTTTTCAAACTACAATGTTTTTAATTTTTTTATTATTTGCTTAGAATCCCAGACAATCGTCCCGACAATCGTTTCGATTTTCATTCCTTTTTCATTAAAAATATATACTGTTGGCAAAGAATAGATTCCAAGTGTTTCATTTGATCCGACAGATTTTAAAAAATTAAAATTATATTTTTTATCATTTTTAAACTTAGATATTTTTGAAATTTTTTCATCAGAAACTAACAAAAAAGTATAATTATAATTTTTTAAAATTTCTTGAGCTTTAGTGAGTCCTGGCATTTCCACAACACATGGTCTACACCAAGTAGCCCAATAGCTAATGATGATTTTCTTTCCCTTATATAAGGATAAATCTACTTTTTGGTTTTTTAAATCTACAAAAGAAGTTTTAAGCTGCATGGACTCTAAATCAGACAACTTTTCGTTTTGAGGATTACTTGGGTTACACCCAAATAACAAAATCAAACAACTTATATAAATAAGATTTCTCATTTTTAATTATTTATTTTATTAAAAAAAAGATAAGTTTTGTTTCTGTCTAAAAGAAACTAGTGTAATAAATAGTAGAATTAGTTTTTTCATCATCTTAAATCTAACTTATTTATTAGTGCAATCAAAACTTAAGAAATATCTATTAAAGTTTTGTTAAACACTTAAATACATAAATAAGATCGATGTTCTAAACAAAACTTTAATAGATATTACTTAACTTTTTTAAAATAAAATAATTTTAGTAAATTTAATTAGTTGTGAATTAACTTATTATAAATCTTATGAAAAACTTTTTACTTATAATATTAACTATTGGCTTTTGTAACTTTAACTTTAGTCAAGAATCCGAAAGTAACACCACACCTTTACCTAATTACAGGTTAGCAGCTAAATACTCCCCTAAACAGTTATCTAAATTAGTTCATTCGACATCTGTAAAACCTCATTGGTTAAAAAACGGAAATCGTTTTTGGTATCAGTACAAAACCACTGAGGATGCAAATTATTATTTAGTAGATGCAGATAAAAAGAGTAAAACTCCTTTGTTTAACAATGAAAATATGGCTAAGTGGCTTACAGAAATCACAAAGGATCCCTATGACGCTAAGCACTTACCTAAGTTAGATTTGAAGTTTGTTAATAATGAAACTGCTATACGTTTTAGGATCACTTCAACAGAAAAAGTTATTTCAAAAGAAGATGTAAAAGAAACTAAGAACGACTCTACTGATCTTAAAGAAAAGAGCAAAAAACCCAAGATGGAAAAAAAAACTTACCATCTTGAATATAAAATTGGGGGAAATGGTCTTCGAATTATAGATACTAAAAAGAAAATAAAAAAAGAATGGAAAAAGTGGGCTACTGTTGCACCTGATAGTTCCATTGTTGTGTTCTCTAAATATCATAATTTATATTGGATGGATAAGAGCAATTTCATGAAAGCTGTCAAAAACGAGAAAGACAGTACTATTGTTGAAAATCAATGGACATCTGATGGAGTTAAAAACTATAGTTACGCAGGAGGCTCTAGAGGGGAAAATAATGAATCTGAAATAAAAGACAAAGACAATAGAAAAAGTGCTAGAGTTATATGGTCTCACGATTCTAAGAAATTTGTATATCTAAGATCTGATACTAGAATGTTAAAAGACTTATGGGTAATTAACTCTGTTACTGAAAAACGTCCTACATTAGAAACCTATAAATATCATATGCCAGGAGAGCAAGAATATAAATCTTCTGAAATTTTAATTTTTGATGTTCCATCAAAAGATATAACTAAAGTAGTATTAGACACGACCAAACAAGTTAATTTAAGTGTCTATAGATCTCCTAGAAAGCTATCTAATGAAGATGATGAGTTTCAACCATCTACACTTCTTTCTAAAAAAAATAAAATATACTTTAGTTCTATTAGTAGAGATCGTAAAAAATTAGATATTAATGTTGCTGATATTAACACAGGAAAAGTAAAAGTACTTATTAAAGAGCGCTTTAATACTTACATAGAACAAAGAAATTTAGTATTGTTTAATAATGAGCAGGAAATGATTCATTGGTCTGAAAGAGATGGTTGGGCTCATTTTTACCTCTATGATTCTTTTGGTGTATTAAAAAATCAGATTTCATCTGGATCTTTCCATGCCAATAGCTTTGTCAATATTGATGAAAATAAAAGAGTGTTATTTTTTACTGCAAATGGTGTTGAAAGTAGCATAGATCCTTATTACGAGCACCTATACAGTATTAATCTAAACGGGACTGGATTACGAAACTTGAATAAAGGTGATTTCACAAGTTCAACAAGTATGGCAGATTCCAACAAATACTTTGTAAGTAATTTTTCAAGAGTTAACATAGCTCCAAAATCGGAACTAAGAACAAATACTGGAACATTGGTGTTATCACTTGAAAAGGCAGACTTGTCACAACTTATGTCTACTGGCTATAAATTTCCAGAACCTTTTAAAATGAAGGCAGATGATGGGTTTACAGATATATATGGTGTTATTTATCGCCCTTATGATTTTGATAAAAACAAAAAGTATCCATTAATTGAATACGTATATCCAGGACCTCAAACTGAAGCAGTTTCCAAGAGTTTTTCATTAAGAATGAATAGAACGGATCGTTTAGCTCAGCTTGGATTTATAGTAGTAACATTAGGTAATAGAGGCGGGCATCCAGCTCGTTCTAAGTGGTATCATAATTATGGGTATGGAAATCTTAGAGATTACGGTTTAGCAGATAAAAAAAGAATAGCCGAACAATTGGCTGATAAATATGCATATATAAATTTAGATAAAGTGGGTATTTTTGGTCACTCCGGTGGTGGTTTTATGTCTACTGCTGCAATGTTAGTTTATCCTGATTTTTTCAAAGTAGCTGTTTCATCATCTGGAAATCATGACAATACAATGTATAATAGTTGGTGGAGTGAAACGCACCATGGTGTAATGGAAGAAATTGGAGAAGACGGAAATTTAAATTACAACTATCAAATTGATGTAAACCAAAGTTTAGCTAGTAAACTTAAAGGAAATTTGATGCTATCTACTGGAGATATTGACAATAACGTACATCCAGGTGCAACAATAAGAATGGCACATGCACTTATTAAAGCAAATAAACGTTTTGAATTTCTGCTTTTACCTTCTCAAAGGCATGGCTATGGAGAAATGAATGAATATTTCTTTTGGAAAAAAGCAGATTATTTTACTAAGTACTTATTAGGTAAAGAAAATACAGATGTAGATATTTTAGAAATGAATAGAGATTTGCCTAATAAAAATTAAACAATAAAAAATAAGATCAAGTAAAGTCTTAATAGTAATAGTCAATAGAAGCTCCCCTAATTATATAAGTTAGATTTTCTATTAACGGATCTGTGTTGTTAGCATACATAATAGTATGGTTCTTATATCTCCTTATTGAGTTAATCTATTATTCTTATTCTAGTTAAATATTGGTGAGAAGTCATATACAGATATTCAAATTTATCGTCAAAAGCACAGTTTGCACTTCTAACTTTAGTTCGAATTGTACCAATATGATTCCCTTCTTTATTAATCAACAAAACTCCTCCAGGACCTGTCGCAAAAATAGTTCCTGATGGATGTACTTTTAAACCATCAAATAGCCCTATATCTTTTTTCGATAAAACAGAACCATCAAAAAATACTTCAGGATTTTCCACTCCTTCATCTGTGATTTTATATTTCATAATTACAGGATTTTTCGAATCAGAATTAGCAACATATAAAGTTTTTTCATCTATAGAAATAGCAATGCCATTAGGTCGTGACAAATTTTTAATTAAAACTTTCAATTCCCCATCGTTACTAAGCCTGAAAACGCCATTGAATTGTAATTCTTTTAGTTTATCATTATCACCATTTCGTAGTCCATATGGTGGATCAGTAAAAAATAATTCTTTTTTGCTGTTATACACTAAGTCATTAGGACTATTAAAAAGTTTATTATTAAATGATGTAGCAACTGGTAAAAATTCATTACTGTTCCAATCTGTTAATTTTACTATTCTCCTATCACCATGCATACAAATTATTAAGTTTCCTTCTTGATCAATTGTTAAACCATTTGTACCAGCCTTTTTTGAATTAGGCACAATTCCAGAGTATCCAATTTCATTTATAAAAGTGCTTAAACCATTTTTCTTATCCCATTTATAAATAACATTATTAGGAACATCAGAAAAAAGAAGCGCATTTAGTTTTTTAGACCACACAGGGCCTTCTGACCAATTAAAACCTTTAGCTATAATTTCAATTTTTGAATCTTTAGAAATATATTCATCCATTTCGCTTGACAATCTTTCAATAGAACCAATAAAATTATTTTGACTTATGGAAACAAACGGGATAAACAGTAATAGTAGAAATAGTTTTTTCATAATATTGGTTTTAACTAAATATAACAATTATCTAAATATTATTAATCTAAACGTTTTGTAGATGACTGTGGGATTATCCATATGTTTTCTTTTAAATCAATTATCCCTCCCATTTCTTCTGTAACTACTCTATCTGTCACTATCAATCCTTTATTAGCCATGTTCTCAAAGGTATCAATACCATCATTTGGAAAGTTTTGTCTAGTTCTGTGAATGTTAAATCGATTTGAAAATTTTCTATTGAAAGATTCTTCTATACCATCTTTTCCAATCATAAAACCAATTAAACCTCCCCAGGTTGCAGTTGGATTATCCGAATCCCATCCAGCTAATGTTCCGATTTTTATGGTTTCTTTTAAATCACCCTCTCCATAAAATAGGCTTACCAAACTTGCAGCGAAATTTATTCCTGCTGCAAAGCAACCATTACAATATAATTTTTTGGAGGTAATATCGTAGCCATCTTTTTGATTAACCTGATACCTATAATAAATCGAATCTCTAGCTTGTTCCCAAGTAATACCCGACTTGTGTAATTTACGCGTATAATCAAACATTTGAGCTGAATAAGAGCTATTAGGAAGAACTTCTCTTGCCTTATCAGACATCCAAGATATTCTTTGATTCAAGGTTTTTTCGTTATCTGTTATGGAAGCCAAAGAATACATTGTTACATAAAACTTTGAAATATCTTCAGCTTCATTCCTTGCAGTAGTTTGAATAGGTAAATGAGCCATATTTAGTGCCACATCTGGTCTTGTAGGTGCGAATAACCCAAATATCTCCGTGGTTAATTGAGCATCTATCATTTCAAAATGTTCGTTCAAATTTGGATTGCCTGTTTCAGGTGGAAGAACACCATCTTTCATTAAGTCAAAAGCTTTTTGATTGGATACCCATAAGTAATTTTCTTCTTCAGGTTTTATATGTTTTAACCAACCATCACGGATCTGATTAGGAGACAAAACATTAGAACCATTTGTATAAAGAAGATGTTGATAAATATATTCAATGTCAGTATCATCGTCTGATCCCCAAATTTCATCCTTGCCTTTAAATACAAAATCTATGGTCAAGGATAATTTACTAGCAACACCTTCCTCCCATATATTGGGTTGATCAGGTTTTCCCCAGTCATCTCTTGTATAAAAATCTCCAGTTTTAATCTCACCAATGTTTCCTATTTTATCCATCTCAGTAACTAGTCCGGTCCAATTAGCAATACATTGTCCTAACCAAAATCCATATAATTGATTATAATATTTATCTCTTGAAATATTAATAGTTTGTTTTTCTGCTGTAACTGAGTTGGCTTTATTTTTACTTTGTGTCTTATTAACTGTATTGCAGGATGAGAAAATAATTAAAATAAATATTATTAATTTTTTCATAATATAAATTTGAAAAATTATGCTTTGATTATGTTTTAACTAAATATAAGTTAATACAAAAACATAAAAAATTTAAATAGTAATTTTTAAAACAAGCCATTAATTTTATTTTAACATAATCCTTACTGCTGTTTTAGTGTAATTATGATTTTTTTTATTTTTTTAAAACTCTAAAATAAATTACATTCTTAAAAGAATGTTTAAAATATTTTATATATATTCAACAATTAATTTTAAAAAATGAAATGAAATGAAAAAAAATTTAACATTACTAATATTACTAACAACATTTTTTGTTTTTGGACAAAAAAAGAAAAATGGAAGCATTTACCTTAATCATCCTGCAATAGAAGTTGTGGAAGACTTGTTTAAAGCAATGAATGCAAACGATACAGAAAAATTAAATGAATTGATAGCTGATAATTACAAGGGAGTTGCTGGAGATCAAATGAATAAGGATGCTAAGCCACAAACCAAAGCACAATTCATTCAAAATGTAAAAAATCTACATACAAATTCACTTTATTTTTCAATTAGAAATACAAAAAATAGTTACCCAGATGCTGTAGAATATAAGGACGAGAATTTTAATGGTGTTACTTGGATTTATAGTTGGGAATATTGGACAGCTGTTGGTGGAACAACTGGAATTGACTATTCACAACCACGTCACACACAGTATGTCGTTAACAAAGACAATCAAATTAGTTTTGCACGTATCTACCTAAATCAAGTGCCTTACACAGAAACTAATAAAAGTCAAAAAATAATAGACGATGGTAAAATATATTCTCATCATCCAAATATCAATGTAGTTAGAAAGTTTATTAAAGCTTTAGAACATGATGACAGCGATAACTTATTTGTAGATTTTGATGAAAATGCTAAGACTGATGGAATGTATAATGATTGGGGTAATGATCCAGGTTCAATTGATGATTTAAGAGCTGGTTTTGAGAGTTTTAAAACAAATTATACTATAAACAGCATGGATAATGCATGGATAAAATTTTTCGAAGTTGAATCCGGAACAAACTATGTTCAATCTTGGTGGCGTATGTCGTTAACAAGAAAAAAGGATAATAAAGAGATCATTATTCCAGTGATGTTTAATCACCAGTTTAATGAAGATGGTAAAATTACAAAACATTTTGAGGCTTGGAATCAAGCTAAAATATAATTTAAAAAAATGGGCTATAAATTGATTTTAATTTATTGAATTGGATTTATGTCCTAGAAAATTTAATAAACCCTCTAATTTACTTTGGAGGGTTTTTTATTATCCTCAAGTTACTGCCCTACGCATATAAGATTATTTTTTATTGAATTTATTTTAATTTCCTTAAATTTAATTATGATAAAAAACATAATATTTCTTTTACTTATTTCACAGTTTACATTTTCTCAAAATATTTTAAATTTAAAAAACAGAGCCTCTGTTATAAAAGATATTCAAAAAGATAGAATTGAAAATTTACTTCCAAAGCTCATGAAAGAAACTGGAATTGATATGTGGGTGATTATTACTAGAGAATATAATGAAGACCCCATAATAAAAACATTATTACCACCAACTTGGTTAAATGCAAGACGAAGAACAATACTAGTTTTTTACTATGATAATAATAAAATTGAAAGCGCAGCAATATCTAGATATAATTTCGGAGAAAACATTCCTTCCATATGGGACAAAGAAAAAACTCCGAATCAATTTGAAGCACTGTATGATTATATACTTAAAAAAAATCCTAAAAAAATTGGATTAAACTTCTCTGAAAACTTTGCGCTAGTTGATGGTATATCCAAAACTGATTTTGATTTGTTTTATAATAATGCGAAATCGGAAATTCAAAATAAAGTTGTTTCAGCAGAAAAATTAGGAATAAGATGGATTGAAACTAGAACTGAAAAAGAAAAAAATATTTATACTCAACTAATTAGTATTACTCACAATATAATAAAAGAAGCTTTTTCAACCAATGTTATAAAGCCTGGAATAACAACTACTGAAGATGTTGTTTGGTGGATGAGAGAAAGAGTTTTAAAATTAAATCTTAAAACTTGGTTCCACCCAACAATAGATGTACAAAGAAATAAAGAAAGTGATCTTTATGCTTTTGACGGTCAATCAAAATATGATATAATTCAACCTGGAGATCTTGTTCATTGTGATTTTGGAATTACATACTTAACTCTAAACACTGATTGCCAGCAAATTGCTTATGTTTTAAAAAATGATGAAGAAGAAGCTCCAAAATTCTTATCAAATGCATTAAAAGAAGCCAATAGGCTTCAAGATATATTTACGAATCAATTTGATCTTGGAAAAACTGGAAATGAAATTTTAAAAACTTCTTTAAATCTCGCAATAAAGGAGGGATTAAATCCTCAAATTTATACTCATCCACTTGGAACTTTTGGGCATTCCGCAGGAACAACTCTTGGAATGTGGGACTCGCAAAAGGGAGTTCCTTTTACTGGGGAGATTCCAATGAGTTTTGATACTGTTTATGCAATAGAACTAAACAATAAAACATACATAGAAGATTGGAAAAAAGAAATTAGAATAATGCTTGAAGAAGCAGGTATGTATGATAAAAACGGTTTTAGATATGTCAATGGAAGGCAAGAAAAAATTATTTTAATTGGTAAATAAATTCTAATATTTTTATTTCCTTATTCATCTTTTTTCCAAACTTCAGTTACTTCCCAACTATCATTTTGGTCATCATTGTATTCAGTTTGAACCAATGTAAAATAGGTAAAATCACTAGTATAAGAAAGTTTCCAAGCCTCTGCATCTTCTAAGTCAGACTGTTTATCTGCAGCTCTGACTTTATTATCCTCAGCGGAGTATTGCCAGAATCCGTTGTTAATATTTGATTCCATATCACTTCCATCTTTGAAACACACATTTTGATGATATTGATAGGTGCCATAATCATTTGGCCCCCCACTTATTTTAAGCAGATCAGGATAATTTTCACAAGCAACTTCGTCATCATTATATGGAGATTCTCCATTACTAAAAGACAGGCTATATAAGCTCCAAGAACCAATCAATGGACAAGAAGGCCATGTTCCCCAAACAGGTTTTTTATCATCTCCAGAATTAAATGCTGAATTAGTTGTAGAATCATTGGCTTTTGTTAAGCCTGAGTTAGTACTAAAATCAACAGGTTCTGAAGTTATATTAGTTACACACCATTTTGAAATATCTTGATCAAAATTAGTAGATGACTTAAACATTCTACGCATATCAGTAACCTTATTGGTATCCCATTTACTAATATCTTTATTAAAAGTAGACGCCCCATCAAACATTCCTTCCATAGTAGTTACATTGCTTACATCCCAACTAGAGATATCAGAGTTAAAACTAGGGCTGTCTTTAAATAGCTCTTTCATATTAGTTACAAGGCTAGTTACTCCCTTAGAAAGTTCCTTGCTAGAACTAATCCAATCGGCTAGCATAGTATTGTCTAAAACTGTATAGTTTATTCCACCAATTTCATGAGTAGTTCCAGCTGCTGTTCCAGGTCTTGCTTTTAAAGTAACCCCATCTAAATCTAAAATAATTGGTGCAAGATTTTTATAAACCGCGATTGCAGAAGTTTTTGAAGTTAAAGTTATTTGTGTTGGATTTTCTGTTCCACTTGCTGCACCACCCCATTTTTCAAAGGCCCATCCAGATTCAGGCGTCGCAGTTAGTTCAATCACTGTTCCACTTTTATATTCTGATGCCATTCCCTCTTTAATTACTTTTTCAGAAACAGACCCTTTTCCATCGTTAATAATAGTTAATGGAAATTTTTTATTTTCTTCAAAAATTGCGTTAATAGTCTTGGCTTTATCAATAGTAATTTGTTGTGGGTTCGTAGTTCCTATTAAAGATCCAGTCCATTCTTTAAATATCCATCCTGAACTAGGGGTTGCCGTTAATTCAACTATAGTTCCGCTATTATATTTTGTAATTATTCCTTCTTTGATAATCTTTTCTTTAACAGTACCTTGTCCTACAACTGTTACTGTTAACTCATACTGTATTCTTTTAAAGTTTCCTACAACTGTTTTATCAGCGTCCATCACCAATGTAGTATTAGACTCTCCTGTTGCACCAGTCCAACTATCGAAAATATAATTTTCTGCTGGTGTGGCAATCAGGCTAGCTATATCTCCATCATTATATTGCCTTGTGTCAGGATAAACTGTACCGGCTTCTGCAGGATTAGCAGATGTAGTTAACAAATATAAAACACGGTCTTGTGAACAAGACACAAAAAATAGTACTGATAATAATATAATTAACTTTTTCATAAGATCAAATATAATAATTATCTGAATCTTATTGATTTATTCCACTTACAATCATAGCAGCATTGAAAGCATCAAGTGCTGAACTTTGGCATGAAGCGTCTGTTTTTTCAGGAAATGAATTCCATACTACACCTATTTCATTATTTGTTAGATTTCTCGCACTAAACCAGATTGATTTAGCATTTTTTAAAATAAAAGTTTTGTAATTCTCATTTGGAGATACAGAGTATAGAAAACCCAGATTTCGCATGAATATACCTTTAAACTGAGACGCATCTCCGTTAAGATTTGGTTCTTTAGGGTCTTTTAATATCCCATCTTCATAAGTTAGATTGGTAATAGTGGCATTAGCAATTTTATGAGCTAATTCTAATAATAAGATATCATCATTTTCATTATATAATTCTACTAATGCACTTAAAATTATTCCTTGATTATAAGTATAGTTACTACCAACATTAACATCACATTGATTATTTAACCCATTTTCAATAAGATGATTTTTATTTAACATTCCTGATTTCATAAACCACTCCAAGGTGTCTTCGCTCCAATCCATATAGCTTTTTCCTAAAACTTCTCCTGCCCCTCTTTGATGTAATCTTATTGCTGCCAATATAAACAGTTCATTTTGAACAGCCGATTTCCCAATATTAGGTTTTTTCCAATAAACTCCTCCTCCACAAACATCATCCCAACCCGTAGCCATATCTGCAAAAGTTGTGCGTGCCATTTCTAGATATTTCTTCTTTTCTGTAAGGTCATATGCTTCAATCCATGCTAAAATCCACCAACCTTCGTCATCATAATAGTCATTGATATAATTTCTACATATCCAATTATCTTTAGGGTCTGGCATCTGAACCTCGAATTCTTTACATATTTCAAAAGAATTCTCAATAACATACATGTACTCATTAGAACCTGTTATTCTTGAATAATCAATAATTGCAGTCAGTGCATTGGCTGCATTCCACCAACTAGTGGTTTCATATAATCCGGTCTCAATATTGTACCACTTTTGCAAAGTAGTAATCGTTGTTTCAGCATATTTTTTATATGTCTCGTCTTTTTTACAAGAGCTTAGTAGCAATGTCATCATTATGAAAATTGTAAAAACCGTTAATATATTTATCTTTTTAATTTTCATTTTTTAATATTTTTTTCATCCAATTTAAAGTACTTAAAAAAACAGTTTCTTTAGAAAGATCATTATGAGGCTCGTGCTTGGTGTTATTAAAAATTTTAACTGTCACTTTTTCTTTGTTAGATTGTGCGAACTTTTCAGTTCCTGACTTGCAAATTATTGCATCATCTGCCCCGTGAAACATAAATGTTTTAACAGAAAGCTTTGAAGCATTATCTAAAACCCATTTACCAGCTGGATAGAATTCGGAAAATAAGCGTACAGAAATTCGATTGTGATTTAGCCGATCTTGTTTGTATTGTAGACATACTTTGGGATCATTTGAAAAGTCGTTAGCATCTATCTTGTTGTTTTGTGTTAAACTAGGGTAAATTCCGTTCATTAACATTGATAAACTTAGATCAATAATGTTAGGTTTTTTTACCAATTTCATCCATGTGGCAGAAAGAATCGCTCCTTTTAAAAAACTTGGTTGTTTTCTCAATAAAAAATTCAACAATACATTTCCTCCAAAACTATGCCCATATAAAAATAAGTTATCGTGAGGTATAGTTTGTATTACACGTTCTAGATCATCTAAACTATAATCTAAACCAGGTGAATGTCCGCGTTTTCCCTCTGATTTTCCATGCCCCCTTTGATCAAAACTATATACCAGAAAGTCGTTATTTATGAAATATTCAACTAAGTGTGCGTAACGCCCTTGGTGTTCTCCTAAACCATGAATAATAAAAAGAGTTCCGCTAGGATTATTATTGTCATTCCACTTTTGAACGTGTAATAGGATTTGATCTTTTGTTTGAACCTTATATGAACGCATGAGTTTTTTTAAGTGTATATCAAATCTACTATTAACAATAATAAATTAATCCATATTTAAAATCATATCTGATGCTTTTTCAGCTATCATAAATACTGGTGCATTGGTATTTCCTGAGACAATTTTTGGCATAATCGATGCATCGACAACACGTAGATTAGATATGCCGTGAACTTTTAAATTAGGGTCAACAACTGCCATGGTATCATTTCCCATTTTACATGTACCAACGGGGTGATAAACCGTTTCCACAGTTTTTTTAATATGTTGTATAAGTGAATCTTCAGAGATTCGGTTGTGGGGAAGACCATTAGCTTTAATGTGTTTTTTCATTGCTTTTTCTTCCATTATTTTAAAAGCCAACTTGCCACCTTTTACCAGCTGATCCATATCTTCCTTTTCTTGTAAAAAATTCGGCTGAATTACTGGCGGTGCGTTAGGATCGGAAGAAAAGAGGCTAACAGTTCCCCTACTTTTTGGATGTAATAACGTGGGTAAAATAGTAAAACCATCAGTTCGCGGATACCCATAAAGATCATAAGCGTCGTAGCCATAATCATTTCCTAACCAAATCGGTGAAAAATGAAGTTGAAAATTGACTTTTCCACCCTTCTGATCGATATCAAAAAAAGCCATTCCTTCTAGTGGACCACTGCAGAATACTCCTTTTTTATGTACAAAATAATCCCAAGCAGCTTTAAGTTGTTTTGTAAGAGGAATGTAATGGTTAATTCCCTGCTGTGTTTTACTTTGTTGGCAAATCGGGAAAAACAAATGATCTTGTAAATTTTTCCCTACTCCTTTTAATTCATGTATGCATTCAATTCCGTGTTTATTAAGTTCAAAAGCTTCTCCAATTCCAGAAAGCATCAACAATTGTGGAGATTGAAAAGCTCCAGCAGAAAGAATAATTTCTTTTTTCCCAAAAACTTTAATTGTTTTTGTTCCTTTTTTGTATTGTACTCCTATTGCCTTTTTATCTTTTATGATAATCTTATCAACTTGAGCATGTGAAATAGCCGTTAGGTTGGGTCGCTTTAAAATAGGTGTTAAAAAAGCAGAGGCCCCACTTGCACGCTTTCCGTTTTCAATAGTGCTTTGTACTACACTAGCACCTTCTTGCTTTGATCCGTTATAATCTGAGTTAGCTGGAATACCAATCGATGCACATGCAGTGACAAACTCTTCTACGTAAGGTGTTTTAAACTTAGTTGGAAAAGTAACTCCTAGCTCGCCATTAGAACCATGATACCCTATATCCATCTTGTCTATTTGCGCATGGTTTTCCGAACGCTTAAAAAAAGGAAGTACTTCGTTATAACTCCAACCCGAATTTCCTAATTCTGACCAACCATCATAATCGGCAGCGTTACCTCGAACATAAGCCATGGCATTTGTAGAACTACTACCACCAAAAGTTTTTCCTCTGGGTAAATAAATTTTTCTATCCAAAATATTGGATTGTTTTTCAGACCAAAAACCCCAATCTTGTTTGCTTTTATGCATCTTTAAATATGCACCAGGGATATGGATATTTACATTATTATCTGGCCCACCTGCTTCCAATAATAAAACAGAGTTTTTTGGATTTTTTGACAAACGGTTAGCCAAGACACATCCGGCTGATCCTGCTCCAATTATGATATAGTCATAAGATTGACTCATTTGAAATAATAAGAACCTAATTTAGTAAAAAATTGATTTAATATAATTAATTTATGTTTTGATCATAAAGTTCATAGTTATTTCTGATTTTTTCCAAAACAACCAACAATTCATCAAAATCTTTTTGCTTAATATTTTTTTTAGATAAATCTCTTAATTTTTGGACATGCGGTTTAGCTTTATCTAACTCACTACGCCCCTCTTTAGTAATTAATAATTTAAAACGCTTTAAGTCACTTTTAAACCTTTTTTTTACTACTAGGCCTTTTTTACATAAACCACTAATAACTCTAGAAGTAGTTGATCTATTTCTAAAATTCATTTCCACTATATCTTTTTGTGATGCATTGTTCCCCAGCAAATCTATACGTTGTAAAATAACGAACTGTTCTAATGTAAGATTAATGTTGTTTTTTTTAAAAACACTTATATATCTTTCAGATATTTTTTTTAAAGTTAAATCTAAGTAAAGCCCAAACCCCTCTATTCTATCCATCTAAAGTGAATATAATAATAACATTTTTTAAACACAACTTATTCAAATCATTATAATAACTAATTTAATTGTTGCATTAACAACAATATTTTATTATTTTTAATATTAACAGCATCAAAAAACAAAAATGATAAAAGAAAATATAGATAAAAAAAAGAGTGATTTTATGCCTATAAACGGAACTGATCACATAGAACTATATGTTGGAAACTCTAAGCAAGCTGCACATTTTTATAAAACTGCATTTGGATTTCAATCTTTAGCTTACTCTGGCTTAGAAACTGGATTAAAGGATAGAGAAAGTTACGTGCTTGCTCAAGATAAAATTCGCTTAGTCCTAACTTCTCCTTTAAAAAGTGGAACAGAAATTGGTCGTCATATTGATAAACATGGTGATGGTGTTAAAGTAGTTGCTTTTTGGGTAGATGACGCAACCTATGCTTACGAAACTGCAATTAAAAATGGAGCCAAATCTTATTTTACTCCTAAAATAGAAAAAGACGATCAAGGAGAAATTGTTAAATCTGGTATTTATACTTATGGTGAAACTGTTCATATTTTTATTGAAAGAAAAAATTACAGTGGAATTTTCATGCCTGGATACCGAAAATGGGAAACACCAGATTATAATCCACAAAATACAGGGTTGAAATTTGTAGATCATATGGTGGGTAATGTAGGTTGGAATAAGATGGATTTCTGGGTGAGTTTTTATCAAAAAGTATTAGGATTTTCTCAAATTCTTTCATTTGATGATGAAGATATTTCTACAGACTACACTGCTCTTATGAGTAAAGTAATGAGTAGTGGGAATGGTAAAATAAAATTTCCAATTAATGAGCCAGCAAAGGGGAAGAAGAAATCTCAAGTAGAAGAATTTTTAGATTTTTATGAAGGAGAAGGAATTCAACATATTGCTCTTTCCACTGACGATATTGTTAAAACTGTTACTGATTTAAAAAGTCGTGGAGTTGAGTTTTTAAAAGTTCCCTCATATTATTATGATTCTGTATTAAATAGAGTTGGTAAAATTGATGAAGAAATATCGAAACTAAAAGAACTGAATATTTTGGTAGACAGAGATGATGAAGGATATTTATTACAGATTTTTACTCGACCTATTGAACCAAGACCAACGATGTTTTTTGAAATTATTCAAAGAAAGGGAGCCTTGTCATTTGGTAAAGGAAACTTTAAAGCACTATTTGAGGCTATTGAAAAAGAACAAGAACTCAGAGGAACATTGTAAAATTGTTTTTATACTTATGAAATAAAAAATAATGACATTAGAAATAAGTAATCCAATAATAGATCAATTGCCTGATCATTTAAAGCAATATATTAAGCCTCAGAATTATGAGTCTTATTCTGCCATAAATCAATCTGTTTGGAGGTATGTTATGCGGAGCAATATTGCTTTTTTAAAAAAACACGCTCATGATTTTTATATTACTGGATTAGAAAAAGCATGTATTTCAGCTGATAAAATTCCAAATATGTATGGAATGAATAGAATATTAAAAAATATCGGTTGGGCTGCTGTAGCTGTTGACGGATTTATCCCTCCTTCTGCATTTATGGAATTTCAATCTTATAATGTTCTTATTATTGCTAGTGAAATTAGACAATTACAAAATATTGAATATACCCCTGCTCCTGATATTATACATGAGTCTGCAGGTCATGCTCCATTTTTAGCAAACCCAGAGTATTCAGAATATTTAAGAAGGTTTGGACAAATAGGTTCCAAAGCAATCTCATCATCTCATGACTGGGAAATGTTTATCGCAATAAGAGATTTATCAATCCTAAAAGAAACAGTAGGCTCTAATAAGGAAGAAATTGACATCGCACAAGAAAAAGTATTAAAACTTCAAAACACTAATAAAGAATTTTCTGAAATGGAATTAATTAGAAACATTCACTGGTGGACTGTCGAATATGGGCTTATAGGAGATTTAGAAAATTTTAAAATTTATGGTGCTGGTTTATTATCATCTATTGGTGAAAGTAAATGGTGTTTAGATAAAAAGGTTGTAAAAAAAGCTTACACTTTAGAAGCAGCATATCAAAAATTTGATATCACAAAACCACAACCTCAACTATTTGTTATTCCAGACTTTTCTCATTTAAGTAAAGTTCTGGAGGAATTAGCAGACCAAATGTCTTTAAGAAAAGGTGGTCTAGAGGGTTTAAAAAAGTTAATTAGTTCCAAACAATTAGGAACTATTGAACTAAGTACAGGATTACAAATATCAGGTGTTTTTGATAACTATATTTCAAGCCCTAATGATAATAAAGAAACAGCTTACTTAGGCACTAATTCAAAAACTGCTTTATCTTATCGAAACAAGGAATTGGTAGGGCACAGTACAAGTTATCATTCTACAGGTTTTGGCTCTCCTATAGGAAAACTTAAGAAAAGTAACTTAGCTATTGAAGATATGTCACCATCTGATTTAGAATTATTTGGAATAATTGAAGGAAAAAAAACCTCTCTTGAATTTGAAAGCGGGGTTATAGTTAAAGGAACTATTATAACTGGGATAAGAAATGTTTTTGGAAAAATTTTATTAATCTCATTCAAAGATTGTTTAGTTACTTTTGAAAATCAAACTTTATTTCAACCAGATTGGGGAATCTATGATATGGTTGTTGGGAACAAAATCACTTCTGCATACTCTGGAAGTGCTGATAATTCTTCATTTAAAATTGAAAAAAGGAATTATAAAAGCACTCCAATTTCAAAAGTCCCTAAATCAAATAGTCTCTATAAAGATGTAGAAAAGTTTAGCTGTTCTAAATTTTCTTCAAAAGAAAAAGAAACTCTCTTTAAAAAGATAATTAACACAAGTCCAGACAATTGGTTAGTTGTTTTAAATTTTTATGAAACGTGTTTAAATAAATCATTTTTTGATTACAGCGATAAAGCTTTAGTATATTTAAATAAAATAATGACGGATTCTACTAAGTACTCTAATCTTATAAAAAATGGAATTGCTATAATTAAAACTAATAAATCGTAAAACTATGCCTATCTATCATTCTCTTGGAAAAACGCCTAACAAACGACATACTCAATTTTATAAACCTGATGGAGGTCTTTATCATGAAGAACTATTTGGAACTATTGGATTCGAGGGTATGTCTTCATTGTTATATCACGAGCACGCTCCTACGCAAATTAAAAAAATTAATAAAAGTATTGACGTAACTCCCAAAGTTGCAATCGAAAAAAATATCACATCTATGAAATTGATTGGATTTGATATTTTACCTGAAAATGATTTTTTAGATTCAAGACAAACTTTACTAGTAAATAAAAGTGTTCATATTGGATTGGCTGCTCCAAAAAAATCTATGGAAACTTATTTTTACAAGAATTCTGATGCTGATGAAATGTTGTTTATTCATAAAGGCAAAGGAAATCTTAAAACTTTTTTAGGAGATATTTCTTTTGAATATGGAGACTACTTGATAATTCCAAGAGGAATGATTTATAAAATTGAATTTGAAAGTGAAGATAATAGAATTTTATATGCAGAATCATTTGATCCCATATACACACCAAAAAAATATCGTAACTGGTTTGGTCAATTAACTGAGCATTCCCCTTTTTGTGAACGCGATTATAAGCTTCCTAAAAACTTAGTTTCCTTTAATGAGAAAGGTGATTTTCTTGTGAAAATAAAAAAACAAGGGATGTTACATGAGATTGTATATGGTACGCACCCTTTTGATGTAATTGGATGGGACGGTTACAACTTTCCTTACGGTTTCTCTATTCATAATTTTGAGCCTATAACCGGAAGAATTCACCAACCACCTCCAGTTCATCAGACTTTTGAAACTAAATCATTTGTGATATGTTCTTTCTGTCCAAGATTATATGATTACCATCCTAAAGCAATTCCATCACCATATAATCATTCTAATATAGATTCTGATGAAATGATTTACTATGTAGATGGGGACTTTATGAGTAGAACTGATATCAAACCAGGTCACATATCGCTACATCCTTCAGGAATTCCTCATGGACCACACCCAGGAACATATGAGGGAAGTATTGGGAAAAAAGAGACTCATGAATTAGCAGTGATGATTGATACATTTAGCCCACTACAAGTGACTGAAAATGCATTAAGAATTGATGACGGAAAATATTATAAATCTTGGTTAAAAAAATAACATATGATAATTGATATACCAGAAAATTCAGATTTTTCTATTTACAACATCCCATTTGGAATTTTTTCAACTAAACTACGAACACCAAGAGCTGGGGTTGCTATTGGTGACCATATTTTAGATTTAGTTGCCTTATCTGAACTGGGAGTTTTCGATTTTGATACTTCAGTATTTAAAAAAAACACCTTAAATGATTTTATTTCTTTAGGTAAGCCAATCACTAATAAAGTAAGATCTTCTATTCAACTTTGGATTTCAGATGAAAATTCTCCAATTTCAAATAAACCAAAATTATTTGTACTTCAATCTGAATCACAAATGCACATGCCAATAAATGTTGGGGATTATACTGATTTCTATTCAAGTATTGAGCATGCGACTAATGTAGGTACAATGTTTCGTGATAAAGAAAACCCGCTTCTTCCAAACTGGAAACACATCCCCGTAGGCTATCACGGAAGGTCTAGTTCAATTATTATTAGCAAACAGCCTGTCATCAGGCCAAAGGGTCAGGTACTCCCTCCAAATTCAACTCAGCCAGTATTTAAAGCTACCGAACGTTTAGATTTTGAATTAGAAATGGCTTTTATTACTGGTAAAAAAACAGAACTTGGAGATTCTGTTTCAGTTGATAATGCTGAAGATCACATTTTTGGATTAGTTCTTTTAAACGATTGGTCGGCAAGAGATATTCAAAAATGGGAATATATTCCTCTAGGACCATTTTTAGCAAAAAGTTTTGCTTCATCTATATCTCCCTGGATTGTAACATTAGAAGCATTAGATCAATTTAGGTTAGCTGGTCCTGACCAAAATCCTGAGGTTTTACCTTACCTTAAGTATAATGGGAAAAAGAATTATAATATAGAATTAGAAGTGTCTATAAAGCCTGAAAATTCTGAGGATCAAGTTATTGCAAAATCTAATTTTAAATATTTATATTGGAATATGGTGCAACAATTAACCCATCAAAGTGTAAATGGGTGTAATATTAATGTAGGCGATCTTTATGGTTCAGGAACTATTTCAGGAAAAACACCTGATTCATATGGTTCAATGCTTGAACTTTCTTGGATGGGAACAAAACCTATTAAAATGAAAAATGGATCTGAAAGAAAGTTTTTAAACAATGGTGATACGATTACTCTTCGTGGATTTAGTCAAAAAAATGGACAACGTGTTGGTTTTGGTGAAGTTGTAACAAAAATATTACCAGCTAAATAGTTTATATGAATACTATAAAAACAATTGATCCAAATGATATAACTCAACAAGAATTGCATGCATATCTTCTTTCTGCTATTGCGCCTAGACCAATTTGTTTCGCAAGCACGGTAGATAAAAATGGTAATGTTAATTTAAGTCCTTTTAGTTACTTTAATGTTTTTAGTTCTAATCCTCCTATGATGATTTTTTCTCCTGCTAGAAGTGGAAAAAATAATTCATTAAAACATACACACGAAAACATAAAAGAAGTCCCTGAAGTCGTTATTAATATCGTCAACTATGATATGGTAGAACAAATGTCATTAGCTAGTAGCAGCTATGATAAAGACGTCAATGAATTTATAAAATCCGGATTAACGCCGATTCCAAGTAAAAAAATAAAACCTCCAAGGGTCAAAGATTCACCTGTATCATTTGAGTGTACTGTTTCAAAAATAATAGAATTAGGTGATGGTCCAGGATCAGGAAATCTTATACTTGCAAAAGTTGAACTAATCCATGTTAATACAAAGTATTTAAACAACAAAGGTTTTTTAGACACTACCCTATTAGACCTTGTAGGTCGCATGGGAGAAAACTGGTATATTAGAGCAACAAAAGAGTCCTTATTTGAAATAACTAAACCTATTAAAAGTAAAGGAATAGGAGTTGACAATCTTCCAAAGAGTGTTAAGGAAAGTACCGTATTAACTGGAAATAATTTAGGACGTTTGGGTAATGTGGAACAACTACCTAATGATTCTGAAATTAAAAAAATCCTAAAGGATGAAAAAAATATTTCAACATTAGATTTAAATTCTAATCATACATTTGCTAAAAAAGAATTAGAAAAAGGCAATATTAATAAAGCATTAGCATTGTTAATTTATGCTGAAAATCAAATTAATAATTCTTAAAAAAATAAAGTGTGTTAACTTTTGTAGTCATAAGGTTAATTTTCATTAACTCTTAAAAAGCTAAGATCTTGAAAATCATAACTAAAATCAATAAGTGGTGATATGCCTTTCATTTTAATGTTTAGAGCCTTTCCTTCTTCGTCTAAGCCAAACATTACAAAGGCGTCTGCATCAACAAGACTTGGATCATCCCATTTAGCTATAAACGTATTTGCTTTATAGTAAAACATCTGGCCTTTTAGTTTTGGAGATCGATGTGACCTAAACCAGATTTTATTACCCTGTTCATAGATTACTATCTTTCCAAACCAAGGGTCTTCAAAAGTTCCTAAGAAATTATTTAATTCAAGCTCACTAGTATTCGCTGTCTTTGTAATTTTCCAAATTTTTTCAACCACTTCTTTGGCTTTTCCGTTACGTTGCTGAAAAGACTTTGCGTATGTTGAAGCCCAATCAAAATCGTCGAGTTCTAAATACCGATCAACAATAGACTGAGATACAGCGGAAAAGACACCTGCACCATCTAAATACGTATTT
>Ga0308019_10000475_pt1 | contig 25265 bp, 22 predicted proteins | sample Neamet284_FD_203135 | JGI IMG/M metagenome (GOLD analysis project Ga0308019, IMG submission 203135) | Marine microbial communities from water near the shore, Antarctic Ocean - #284 | ecosystem: Environmental > Aquatic > Marine > Unclassified | place: Southern Ocean | collected 2014-10-01 | reverse complement strand
TTTAAACGTAAAAAAAATTAATGAAACAAAGATTATTACAATTCCAAATAAAAGAAAAATTGTCAACTTACTTGATATTTTAATTTTTTTTAAGGAAAAGGTTGGGAGGTTGCTTATTAGAAGCACTGCTACTCCTATTACTAGATATGGTGTAAACTTTTTGATATCTAAGTTTAACTTAAGATCAGAAAGTTCGTAAATTAATGGTAATAATATTAAGATTGCACCGGCAGGTGACGGCACACCTTCAAAATAATTTCGTTTCCATTCAGCGTCTTCTGAAATTTTAGTCAAGTTAAACCTTGCAAGTCTCAATACACAACAAACAGAAAAAATTAATGTTATTGCCCAGCCAATTTTTCCATAATTTTTTAATTCCCAAAAATATAAAATAAAGGCTGGCGCAATTCCAAAACTAACAAAATCAGTAAGTGAATCTAATTCTTTGCCAAATTCAGAAGTTCCTTTAATTAGTCTAGCTATTCTTCCGTCTAACGTGTCTAGGATTGCAGCAAAAATTAAAAAAGTAACTGCTAAACTATAATTTTGATCTAATGCAAATTTTATTGAACTAATTCCAAGGCATACGCCGATTAAAGTTAATAAATTAGGTAAAATAAAACGAGTTTTTTTTGAAGCAACTAAATTAAAGGGATTTTTTTTTTCCATTTTATTTTACTGCTAACAAACTCTCACCGGCAACAACATTTTGTCCTAATTTAGCTAATAATTTTCTATTACTAAAATAGACATCTACCCTGCTTCCAAACCTAATCATTCCAATTCGTTCGCCTTGCTCAATTGATTGATTGACTTCTACTTCTGTTACTATTCTTCTAGCTATTAACCCTGCAATTTGAACGATTATAATTTCATCTCCATCTTTTAATTTTAATCTGTAATAATTTCTTTCATTTTCTTCACTTGACTTGTCAAGTGATGCGTTTATGAATTTTCCTGGCTTGTAAAGTATTTCTTCTACATTTCCTGAGACAGGTGTTCTGTTAACATGACAGTTAAAAACATTCATAAAAATACTAATTTTTGTAAATTTTTTATTTTCTAAGGAAAGTTCTGCCGGCCCATCTACTTCTGAAACATTAGAAATTAAACCATCTGCGGGACTTACTAAAAAATTATCATCCTGAATAGAAATTCTATCAGGGTCTCTAAAGAAGTAGTAAACCCAAACTGTTAATAAAATTGCAATTAACCCTAAGATCTTTGAAACTAGTAGGCAAATAAAAGTGATTGCTATAGCTATAGCCAGAAAACGGTAACCTTCTTTATGTATTTTCGGTAAAACTGTATTTAACATTTTTTTAAATTTGATAATGATGCCTAATATGTATAAAAAATCATTTTAATCAATTTATATTTACATAAATTATATGTCTAAAATTAAGGTAAAAAACCCTGTCGTTGAGTTAGATGGTGACGAAATGACAAGAATAATTTGGTCATTTATCAAAGAAAAACTTATTTCACCCTATTTAGACTTAGATATAAAATATTATGACCTAGGTGTTGAGAGTAGAGATAAAACTTCAGACCAAATTACTATAGATTCTGCACATGCAATAAAAAAATATGGAGTAGGCATTAAATGTGCAACTATTACGCCTGATGAAGAAAGAGTAAAGGAGTTTAATCTTAAAAAAATGTGGAGATCTCCTAATGGAACGATACGAAATATACTAGGTGGAACAGTTTTTAGAGAACCTATTATATGTAAAAATATTCCTAAATTAGTACCCACGTGGACAAAGCCTATTGTGATTGGCAGACATGCTTTTGGAGATCAATATAGGGCAACTGATTTCTTAGTTCCAGGAAAAGGAAAGATGGAAATTAAATGGACTTCTGAGGATGGAAAAGAAAAAAAGGAATTCGAAGTTTTCAATTTTCCAGGTCCAGGTGTTGCATTGTCAATGTACAACTTAGATGATTCGATTAGAGATTTTGCAAGATCCTGCATGAACTATGGCTTGGAAAGAAATTGGCCAGTTTATTTATCAACTAAAAATACTATTTTAAAAGCATACGATGGAAGATTTAAAGATTTGTTTGAAGAAATTTTTAAAAAAGAGTTTATTAATAAATTCAAAGATGCAAATATAACCTATGAGCACAGATTAATCGATGACATGGTAGCTTGTGCCATGAAGTGGAATGGAGCGTATATTTGGGCCTGCAAAAATTATGATGGTGATGTTCAATCAGATACAGTTGCTCAAGGTTTTGGTTCTTTAGGTTTAATGACAAGTGTTTTAATGTCTCCTGATGGAAAAACAGTTGAAGCTGAAGCTGCACACGGAACGGTAACGAGACACTATAGAATGCATCAACAAGGAAAAGAAACTTCAACTAATCCAATAGCATCTATTTTTGCGTGGACTAGAGGTTTAGCTCATAGAGGTAAATTAGATGATAACAATGATTTAATAAAATTTTCTAAAACATTAGAGAGTGTTTGTGTTGAGACAGTAGAGAGTGGATCTATGACAAAAGATCTTGCTATATTAATTAATAAATCAGCTAAGTATTTAACAACTAACGAATTTCTTGAGCAAATAAATTCTAATTTAAAAAAAAAACTTAATTAATTTTTTTACTTAAAGCTTCAAAAGCTTCCTCAATTTTATTTTTATTTACACCTCCTGCTTGAGCGAAGTCTGCTCTTCCACCACCACCTTTGCCACCTAAAATTTCTGCAGCTTTTTTAACAAGAGTAACGGCGTCAAATTGTTCTGTTAATTTTTTTGTAACGCCAACTGCTACTCCAACTCTTTCTTCAAAAATACTAAATGCAAATATCACACCTTCGTTAATTTCTTTTTTTCCTTGATCTACAATGTTTCTTAATTCTTTTGAGGGTAAGCCAGCAAGAACTTGGTATCTTAAAGTATAGTTTTTTATTTTTTTATCTTTTATTACATTTTTAGTTTTGTCATTAATTATATTTTTAATCTTAATTTGTTCAATTTGTTTAGTTAGATTTTTTAAATTTTCACTTAATTTTGTATCTCTATGATAGTTTGGCGTAATACTTAATAACTCTAATTCTTTTTTAATAGAATCAATTTGTTCAGTTAAGTTTTTTTCTTTATTAGATTTGCTTTCTTTTATATTTTTTTCATAACTTTCAAGTTGTTTGTCCCTCAGAGCTTCTACTCTTCTTATGCCTGAAGCTATAGATGATTGGCTAATAATTTTAAATTTACCTATATCTTTTATATTTTTAACATGTGTCCCCCCGCACAATTCTGTAGAGAAAAAAGAATCTCTTTCTTTTCCCATTGAAAGAACTCTAACTTCATCTCCATATTTCTCCCCGAATAAAGCTAAAGCACCATTTTCTACTGCTTCTTTAGGAGTCATTATTCGTGTCTTCACTTCACTTGATGTTTCAACCATATCGTTTACGAATTTTTCAATTTTACTAATCTCATTACTTTCAACGGGTTTATTGTGACTAAAATCAAATCTTAGTTTTTCTGGGCTTACTAACGAACCTTTTTGCGTAACGTGTTTTCCCAGTGTTCTTCTTAACGCTTCATGCAGTAAATGGGTGGCTGAGTGGTATGCTCTCGTATTATTTCTTTTTTCTTTGTCAATCTCAAGATTTACTGTCTCGCCCACTTTAATAGATCCAGAATCTATTTTTCCTAAATGGACATGGAGGTCTCCCATTTTTTTTAAAGTATCGTTAATTGTAATTTTAGATTTATTTGTTCTGATAACGCCTTGATCACCGACTTGACCACCTGACTCACCATAAAAAGGAGTTTGGTTAGTTATTATTTCAATCTCATCACCAGTTTTAGCTTCTTCAATAAATTTATTGTCTTTTGATATTTTTAAAATAACTCCCTCAGCTTTTTCATGTGCGTATCCTAGAAATTCTGTTGCACTCAGCTCTTCTCTAACTTTAAACCATTTTTCTTCAACTAATTTATCACCTGAACCTTTCCAGTTAGCCCTTGCTAATTGTTTATTTTTTTCCATAGATTTTTCAAAACTAGCATTATCAACAGCAATATCTTTTTCTCTTAAAATATCTGCTGTTAAATCTAGTGGAAAACCGTAGGTATCATAAAGTTTGAATGCTATATCACCAGGTAACGTTTTGTTTTTAACTTTTTTTAAATTTTCATCTAATATTTTAATTCCACGCTCTAATAATGACGAAAATTTTTCCTCTTCATTTTTAAGTGTTTCTTCAATTAAATCTTTTCCTCTTTTAAGTTCAGGATAACTCTCTGACATTTCGTTTAAAAGAGTTTTAAAAAGTTTAAAGAAGATTGGATTTTTGCTACCTAGCGTATGAGCATGGCGCATTCCTCTTCTCATAATTCTTCTAAGAACGTAACCACGTCCTTCGTTAGATGGCAGAATACCTTCTGCTATTAAAAAACTACTTGCTCTTAAGTGGTCAGCAATCACTCTATGGCTAGCAACTGTTTTACTGTTGATAGGAGCCTTGGTAATGTCTGCTGATGCACTTATAATTTTTTTAAAATGATCAATGTTATAATTGTCATGTGTGCCTTGAAGTACTGCTGTCATTCTTTCTAACCCCATACCTGTATCAACAGATGGTCTGGGTAGATCAATCCTTTTGTCCTTTGAAATTTGTTCATATTGCATAAAGACTAAATTCCAGATTTCAATAAATCTATCTCCATCTTCATTTAAACTACCTGGGGGTCCACCTTTTAATTTATCACCATGATCGTAAAAAATTTCAGAGCACGGCCCGCACGGTCCGGTATCTCCCATTGACCAGAAGTTATCGGAAGTAGATATTCTGATAATTTTGTCATCACTAAACCCAGCAATTTTTTTCCAAAGATTGTAGGATTCATCATCTTCTGAGTAAACTGTAACTATCAACTTTTCTTTTGGTAGTTTAAATTCTTTGGTTAATAAGTTCCATGCATGCTGAATAGCTTGTTCTTTGAAATAATCTCCAAATGAAAAATTTCCCAACATTTCAAAAAAGGTGTGGTGCCTTGGTGTATACCCTACATTCTCTAAATCGTTATGTTTGCCCCCAGCTCGAACACATTTTTGAGCTGTAGTAGCTAGTTTGAAAGGTTTTTTTTCAAGACCTGTAAAAACGTTTTTGAACTGAACCATGCCTGCGTTAGTAAACATTAGTGTTGGATCGTTGTCAGGAACTAGATTACTAGACTCCACAATCTGATGATTATTTTTTTTAAAATATTCTAAGAATTTTTTTCTTACATCAGTTAATAAAATCTGGCTCATAACTTAATAAATACAGATATTTTTTAAGTTGTCTATAAGTCTAAATACTAACTTTTTTAATATTTATCGTCTTCTACTAAACAAACTTCTGATTTAGTGAGAAAGCGTCGACCTGTTCCATTGTCTAATGAAAACATGCCACCCATGCCATTAATTGCATCAATAGTGAGGTCTGTGTGCTTCCAAGTCTTATACTGGTCCTCATTCATGTAAAATGGTGTACCATCAATTTCACCTAATTTTATATCACCATCACCTACCTGATATTCTTTTGCTGGAAAACACATCGGGGCACTCCCATCGCAACATCCACCTGATTGATGAAATAAAAGATCGTTCCCATGAACTTTTTTTAAGTCATTAAGTAATTTTTTTGCGGATAAAGTTGCTGTAACTTTCATGTTTATATGGCCCGTAATGAATACGGACCACTATAATATATTTTTTAAAAGAAGCCTAGTTTACTTTCACTATATGACACGTGTAAATTTTTCACTTGTCTATAATGATTCAGCATCATTTTATGGGTTTCTCTACCGATACCAGACTGTTTGTATCCTCCGAACGCAGCATGAGCTGGATAAGCATGGTAACAGTTTGTCCAAACTCTACCTGCTTGGATTCCTCTTCCCATTCTGTATGCAATGTTTCCGTTCCTAGTCCAAACACCAGCTCCTAAACCATAGAGAGTATCGTTTGCAATTTTAAGTGCATCTGCTTCATCTTTAAACGTAGTAACCGAAACTACCGGTCCAAAGATTTCTTCTTGGAATACACGCATATCATTTTTTCCTTCAAAGACAGTTGCTTCAATATAGTTTCCTTTTTCTAAACCACTATTTAGTTTTGCAACATTTCCTCCAGCTAGAACTTTGGCTCCTTCTTTCTTACCTAAATCTAAATAAGATTTTATTTTTTCCATTTGTTCTAGAGAGGCTTGAGCTCCTAACATCGTATCCATTTGTAAAGGATTGCCTTGCTTAACTGCTTTCACTCTTTCTAAGGCTCTCTTCATGAATTTATCGTAAATAGATTCTTGAATTAAAGCTCTACTTGGACAAGTACAAACTTCTCCGTTGTTAAGTGCAAACATAGTGAAACCTTCTAAACATTTATCAAAAAAGGCATCATCTTTATCCATAACATCTTCAAAGAAAACGTTCGGAGATTTTCCTCCTAACTCTAATGTTATTGGGATTATGTTTTGCGCAGCGTATTGCATTATTAAACGTCCAGTAGTTGTCTCACCTGTAAAGGCAATCTTTCTAATTCTTTTAGAAGATGCTAAAGGTTTTCCTGCTTCTAAACCAAAACCACTAACAATATTTAATACACCTGGTGGTAATAAATCACCAATTAGTTCCATTAAAAGTAGGATAGATGCAGGTGTTTGTTCAGCTGGTTTTAATACAACGCAGTTACCTGCGGCCAAAGCTGGAGCAAGTTTCCACGTAGCCATTAAAAGTGGGAAGTTCCACGGTATAATTTGTGCAACAACACCAAGTGGTTCTGGCACATGGTAAGAATATTCATCATTGCTTATTTCTCCTATTGAACCCTCTTCAGCTCTAATCACACCTGCAAAGTACCTCCAATGGTCAACTACGAGAGGTAAATCGGCAGCCATACATTCTCTAATAGGTTTACCGTTATCAAGACATTCTGCTGTTGCTAGTAGGTTTAAGTTTTTTTCTATTACATCAGCTATCTTTAAAAGAATATTAGATCTCTCACCAATAGAAGTTTTTCCCCATGTTGGAAAAGCTGCGTGAGCAGCATCTAATGCGAACTCAACATCTTTTTCATTTGATCTTGGCACCTGACAGATAACTTCATTTGTTATTGGTGTTGTGTTGTCAAAATACTTACCTGATTTTGGCTCTACAAATTTTCCACCAATAAAATTTCCATATTTAGACTTAAACGGAAACTTTACTTTTAAATGTGAAGTATCTATGGAAGATGACATTTTTTGGCTTTTTTCCTGTGCGCTCATTGTTCCTCCTTTTGTTTATTTGTAAATTTAACTACAAACAATATTTGCATTATACGGTAAATTTTACCTATATGTAATTTCAGGTTGTTTTTTAATTATTTTAAAAATTTAAGAAAGAAGGGACACGAAAGGCCTTTTTATGACCTTTCGTTGAGATAACAACTGTAATATTTATTTTTTTTCCGTATCTGCTAATTCTTTTTTTTCAGATGTTTCTTTTTTAACTTCATCTGGTTCTTTCTTATCTAACATTTTGCTTTCAGAATCTTTTTCTTTAACAGCAGGGTTTCCATCGAGTGCTTCTCTTACTGCTGAAGCTTGATCTCTAATTGTTTTTTCGATTTCTTCAGCTGCTTTAGGGTTTTGTTCTAAAAAGATTTTAGCGTTTTCTCTGCCTTGTCCAATTTTTTCACCTTTGTAAGCATACCAAGCTCCTGCTTTTTCTACAACGCCAGCTTTAACTCCAAGATCTACAAGCTCACCTGTTTTGCTAATTCCTTTTCCATACATAAGATCAAATTCTACTACCTTAAATGGTGGTGCTACTTTATTTTTAACTACCTTAACTCTGGTTGAGTTTCCAATAATTTCATCTTTATCTTTTATAGCGCCTATTCTTCTAATGTCTAATCTCACTGATGAGTAGAATTTTAAAGCGTTTCCCCCTGATGTAGTTTCAGGGCTTCCAAACATAACACCTATTTTCATTCTTATTTGATTTATAAAGATGACCATTGTGTTTGATTTAGAAACTGACCCAGTTATTTTTCTTAAAGCCTGACTCATTAACCTAGATTGAAGTCCAACGTGGTGGTCTCCCATTTCACCTTCTAATTCTGCTTTTGGAGTAAGAGCAGCGACTGAATCAATAACAAGCACTGATATTGAACCTGACTTAATTAATGTGTCCGCTATTTCCAAAGCTTGCTCACCTGTATCAGGTTGAGAAATTAATAGCTCACCAGTTTTTACACCTAATTTTTTTGCATAAATAGGGTCTAAAGCGTGCTCTGCATCGACAAAGGCGCATATTCCACCTTTTTTTTGTGCTTCAGCTAATACTTGAAGTGCTAAAGTTGTTTTCCCTGAAGATTCTGGTCCATAAACTTCTATAATTCTGCCTTTAGGTAGACCGCCAATTCCAAGGGCTAAGTCTAAACTTAAAGATCCAGTAGATACTGCCTCAATATCTAGAGCTTGTTGTTGGCCAAGTTTCATTACTGAACCTTTTCCAAAATTTTGGTCTATTTGGCTGATAGCAGCTTCTAAAGCTTTATTTTTTTCCTTTAATTCTTGCTCTTTTTTACTGTCTGATTTTACTACTTTTAGGTTGTTTTTTATCATTTTTATCCTTTTTTTTGATCGAATCGTTGTAATTAATGTACACACTTTGTTCTTTATTTACAAGTATTATAAATTCAGGTCAAAAAGACTAAAATTTAGGAATTTTTAAGATTTTTTAATGTTAGTTCTCCAATCACAGCTAATAGCTCAAACTTTGATACAGCAAAATTTCTTTCAGCTATTGCATTACTTATTCTTGCGCTTAAAAGTAGACTTCTAGATTGAATGACTTCAAGAGTTGTTCTTTTGTTTCCTGTATCATATTCAAGTGTAATCCCTTCATTTGCAATTTCAGCAGCTTTAACTTGAGCTTGTGTCGCTTTCAGAACGCTTTTAGATGATTGGTGTACAGACCATGAGTTTATTGTATCTGTTTTTACTTCATTAATTATGTCTTGTAGGATTAATTTACTTTGTTTTTTTTTAAATTTTGATTTTTTTAATAAAGAATAATTTTCACCACCTTTGAAAAGTGGCATAGTAACTGTTGCCTTGAGAGTTTCTTGATCTGTTTCATTGATAGAAGAGCTAAAGTCTTTGTTTTGAGATTGTGTATAGCTAACTGATGCGGATGGAGAAAATTTAGCTTTTTCAATATCTACATTTTTTTCTGATATTTTATAATCTAACTTAGCAAGAAGCAGCTTTGGATTATTTTTTTGTGAAAAAGCAAGGGCAGCTCTTAAATCAATTGGAAAATTTAAACTAATATTTTTTATTAAATTATCTCTTACAATTACTTTAGGCGCTGGCAATCTAATTATTCTCTCAAAATTACTTTTTGCAGACAAAAGTTCAGTTTCTGCCTCGATAAATTTTGCATTTGCACCTGCCAGAGATGATTCTGACTGGGCTAAATCAGTTAACGTAATTTCACCTTTTTGTAAGCGTGAACTATCTGATTCTACTTGCCTCTCAAATAGATCAACGTTTAATAAATTAAATTGCGTATTTTTAATTTTATAAACTAAATCATAATAGACATTAGCAGATTTTAATAAAATTTGTTGTTCGGTATTTTTGAGTTTAAGCGCTGCCTGATCTGCTTCTAATTTAGATTTTTTTATTGAATTATAACCTTTAAAACCTTGAAATATTTTTTGATTGACAGAAATAGATTGTGTTTCAGTGTTGTTGCTACTGTCAGGCAATGTACCTCCCGCCTGATTTGTTTTGTTAAAGTTCTGTTTGCTACTTTGGTTGCCTGAGATAGAAACATTGGGCAAGAACTCGCTTCTCGAAATATTTATATTTTCTTTAATAGCTTTATAGTTTTCTCTTGAGGCATTTAAAACTGGATTACTTTTATAGGCGCTTTCTAGATAAGATAAAAATTCGGCGGCAGAAAGTGAATTTGTGCTAAAGATTATTATTATAAAGACAGTAATTGATTTCATGTTAGTTAAACTTAATTTTATTAAACCTATGTTTTTTATCTAAATAAAGTACTGCGTAAGCTTTTTTTGTTAAATCTACAAGCATTTGATTTGTTATTCTCTCATAATACATAATAAAATTTTTAACCTGCGTGGGTGTCATAATTTTTTTACCTTTTGAAGTCAACTGAAGTTTTTTCTCTTGTAGTAATCTCCATTTATAAACACATTCAAAATTTGGAACTTTTAAAAAAATTAATCTATTTATCTTATTAAAAATTTCTGCATATGCGTTCTGCAATTCGTAATTAACTCTTGATCTCCATATAAGACTTGCGTCATATTTTTTTTCTAAAACATTAATTGATTTCTTCAAATATTTATGTTTTTGTGGCTTTGCGCCAACGCACCAACCTTCAAATATTATAATTTCTGGTTTTTTTTTTATTTTTTGCCATTTTTTTTTAGGAAAACGGTTATCTCTTGATTTATCAAAAAGAGGAATTATTAGTGGTTTAAATTTTTTTTTTATTAAATCTTTAAATGTTTTTTTTATTAAGATTGTATCGTGTGTTCCTGGTACTCCTCTAGTTTTAAAAAGTTTATGAACATTTTTTGACATTTTTATTCTTTCAGATGATTTTTTATAGAAGTCATCAATCGAAAAATAAACTACTCTTAGATTATATTTTGTTTTTAAAATTAGTTTTATAATTTGGGTGATAGTACTTTTGCCTGCTCCTTGACCACCCGCAAGACCTATTATTTTAATTTTTTTATCTTTTTTATAATCTTGATAAATTTTTTCACAGATTGGTAAATAGAATTTGTGTAGTTGACCGATTTTATCATGAAAAGGTTTGCTTCGTATTTCTTGCGTTACTAAGAAGCTTAGATATTTTTTTTCTAAAATGTTAGTAGATTTATTTTTAAGCATTTTTTAGAGCACGTTCTAAAAATTCTAAATGATCTTGTCCCCAAAACAATTCATTGTTAAAAATATAAGTTGGCGATCCAAAAACATTTTTTTCTACAGCTTCTTCGGTATTTTCTGCATAAATTTCGGAAACCTTTTCTGACTTAGCAAGATCAGAGAGTTCCGTGAAATTAATTTTAAAACTATTACTTATTGCTTCAATATTTTTTTCATCTGAAATATCTTTTTCTTCACTCCACAACTGTTTTAAAAGATCGTGACCAAACACAACTTTAGTACCCAATAAATTAGCTGCTATAGTGAATTTTGCAGGTAGATGCGGATCTTTTGGAGGGAAAAATTTTGGTTTAATGTTGATTTTAATGTTTAAAAATTCACTCCATCTTTTTATTTCATCTAATCGATATTTTTGTCTTTGCGGTGATCTTTGTGGCACAGGAATTCCTCCAGTTTTAGCAAATATTCCTCCAACTAGATCGCAAGGTTTTTCAACAATTTCAGCTTTATATTTTTTGGCAATGGATTGAAATTTTAAAGACCCAAGATATGCAAAAGGCGAAGGGATGCCATAATAATATTCAATTTTCATAATTGTTATATGATTAAATCTTTTTTGCTTATTTTTGCAAATGTTTATGAAAATATATGTTGTTGTACTTATCCACAAATTATCAAGATATAGATTAAATGTTCACGTTTTGATTCACTTTTGATTCCTCTGTGGACTCATTTTACAACCTTTTGGTGTGTAAATTCTTCTATATTCTTAATATTGGATCCGCTTTTATTTAGTGCTGTTTTGCTCTCTCTTAATGAAACAAAAAATACTAAGAAGCTAAATAAAATTAACATAGTTTGGAAAAATAAAAATTTGAAAGTAGTTAAAATGGCCAAGTATTGAAATAATGATATCAAAATAAAAGAAATAAAAAAAACACGATACTTAAACACAGCGATAATAGATAAAGAGTGAATAATAAGTTTAAAAAAAGACATTTGTGAGGGTCCAAAATATCGCATTCCCCTAAAAGAATTTATTTCATTATATTTCTTAATATGCTTCTTAAAGGATCCTGAAAAGCTACTCCACAAACTTGCTTTAGTTGATAAAAGTTCTAAATCACTTTTTGTCAAACAGCTATAGTTTCCAAAATTAATGAGTCTACCTGTTGTTAATAAAGTTAAATATTTATGAATATTATAAAATAATTTAAACAAAGGACCTTCAGACCTCTTAACACGTTTCGCTACTACAGACATATCTGGTTCTGACAAAGCTTTATCAACTAGTAATTTCAACTCCTCGGGTCTATCCTCTCCATCTCCATCCATTAAAATAAGATAATCTAAGTCAGAATTTTTAGATAAATATTTTAAACCAAAAGCATTACATCTTGCGTGACCGCTATTTTTACTCATATTAATGATTTTAATAGAACTAATGTCAGATGGAATTATAATTTCAGGATTATTTATTGTGGAGGAATCATTGACAATAACGCAGTTAAATTTAACGTTGTAAATATTCTTAATATTACTGTTAATATTATTCAAAAGTTTTTTTAAAGATGTCCAATCATTGTAAACAGGGATTAAAATAGTAAATTTTTTCATCTTATGCCAATCATACATATGCCTTGAAGTTTAATTTTACCAAACTCACCGGGACAAATTGATTTCAAGACATCGGCGTTACCTGTGTAAATTACACCCCCATCTAGCTTCAGATTTTTTAATTCAGGGCTTAAATTATTAAACCATCGTGGTCTAGATTGCAGATGATAAGAAAGATTTCCACCTAACCATTCATCTCCTACAACTATAGCAATTTTATTGGTAAAGTTTTTGTCCCACCTAGTTTGTACTAGCCTAGAAATTTCTTTTCCTTGAAAATCAGTTCTTTTATTATCTTTTGAGAGAGAAGTGTATAAATACGCTGCGGGAGAGAGAATGAAAAAAAATAAAAATATTACTAAAAATCTTTTTAAGTAATTTAAGTTAACTTTAGATTTAAAAATATAGATAAATAGTAATCCAAAAAATAAGTAGAATGGTGTCATCCACATAGTTCTAATATTTGCACCAAAAATTAATGATGTTAATAGCATAAATATAATTGGTACGAGAGTTATGGATGCTAAGAAAACTAGCTTTTCATCTCGAATATTAAGTTTGAATTTAAATTTTGAGATAATTAAACTTAGCAAGACAAAAAAAGGAATTAGGATGCCAATTTGTTTAAGAGTAAATTTTAAAGGATAAAGTAAGTGATTTAAAAAATTACCTTCATCAAGTTTTGTCCTTTGGAGCCCGTAAACAATTGTTCTAAAGTCATTTTCAAATAGCCACATGATATGTGGAGATAAAACTAATAAAAAAATTAATATTGAAAAAAAAATTTTATAATGGAATTTTTTATTTTTAATTAGTCTGAAAATAAAAAATGCTACTATTCCAATTAAAAGATAAAGGAATAAATATTTAGACAAAACTCCTAAAGCGGCAAACAATCCAAGTAAAATCCAATTCTGAACTTTATCATTTTTAAGACATTGCCAAAAATAATAAACAGTTAACGTCCAAAAAGGAATCTGACAGATATTTACATTAAATTCTGGTGACGTAAAATTATAAAAATAAATTCCTTCAAGTAAAAAAACTGAAAGTAAAGCATGAACTTCGTTTTTTAAAAATTCTTTAGCGAGTTTAAAAACAACAAAGAAAGAAAATATAACAAATATCTGACTTAATAAATAGTAAGCCCAATCTTGCCGGCCAAAAAGTTGATAAAAAATTTCTGGAAAAAAAGCACTTAACGGAGGGTGTTTTTCAAAACCCCAATCTAAATTACTGCCCCATGCTAAAGCTTCTATGACGTCTAGAGGCAAGTTTACATTTGAAATAAATGGAACAAGTGTCCAAGTAAATAGGTGTGTTAAAATAAATAGATTAAAAATTAAAGAAATATTTTTTTTTTTTATCATTTTTTTCATAAATTAATACAATTTAAAGTCTATTGACACGTATAATTTGAAACATATACTCGCCTCTTTTTAAAATATGACAAAAAAACCCACTAATAAAACTGTTAAAAAAGTAGCTATAAAAGCTGTGAGAAAAAAATCAACCTCAACAGAAAAAATAACTAATATTAAACGTTACATTCCAAGCGGCAAAGAAAAATATATGTGTGCTAAACACAAGCTTTTTTTCAAAGAAGAGTTACACCGTTGGAAATCAGATATAATTAAAGCAAACAGTCTAACTAACCTTCTAAATTCCTCGGATGATAGTGTTTCTTCTGCCGATATGGTTGATCAGGCATCTTCGTATACGGATAAATCTGTTGAAATGAAAGCTTTAGCTAGAAGCAGAAAACTAATTGAAAAGATAGAATCTGCACTACGAAGAATTAAAGATGACACTTATGGCTACTGTGAAGAAACTTCGGAGCCTATTGGGTTAAAAAGACTTGTGGCAAGACCTGTCGCGACACTTTCTATTGAAGCTCAAGAAAGACACGAGCGAGATGAAAAAATATTTATCGATGATTAAATACTAGGAACTTTTTCACCTGTTTCAAAAAGATCATAACCTTTTTGCACACTTTCTCTTTGTGCAAGTAATTCATACCATCTTGTTAAATTTTTATAATTTTTAAGTCCAATATCATGCCAGTCATGTCTTGCGATCCATGGAAAGGTTGCAATATCTGCAATGGAATAAAAATCTCCAGCTAAGTAATTTGCTTTAGCTAATCTCTTTTCTAGCTCTTCATAAATTCTAGTACAAACTTTAAAATATCTTTCCTCTCCAAATTGACTTTTGCCTGGATTGTAGTGGTGAAATTGATGGTGTTGCCCTAGCATAGGACCGACATAAGCTGCTTGAGCCATTAACCATTGGTTAATAATTGTTTTTTTGCACTTGTCGTAAAACTTTCCACTCTGTTCACCTAGGTAAATTAAGATAGCACCAGACTCGAAAAGGCTAATATTATTTTTATGATCTTTAATAACTGGTATTTTGTTAAATGGACTTATCTTTCCAAATTCAGGTTTAAATTGATCGTCTTTAGAAATATCAACTAAAGTTACTTTATAATCGTACTTGATCTCCTCAAGCATAATAGAAACTTTTTTTCCATTAGGAGTGTTTGAGGTGAAAAGTTCGATCACTTTTTTAAACCTAACCTGTCATGAATATTTTTTGAAGCTGTCGTAAATTCAAATTTATAAGTTTCATTAGGCTTAGCTCTCTTAAAACAAGCTCTTGCAGCTAAAGCTCCTTCATGAAAACCAGACAAAATAAGTTTTAACTTGCCTGGATAAGTGCAAATATCTCCAATAGCAAAAATACCCTCTTTGTTAGTTTGAAAAGTTTCTGTGTTAACTGGAATAGTTTTTTTATCAATGTTTAAACCCCACTCAGCGATAGGTCCAAGCTTCATAATAAGACCAAAAAAACTTAATATGTAATCAGCTTTAATTTTTTCTAACTTTCCATCTTCATGTTTAATTTCAATTCCTGTCATAATTTTTTCACCTTCAATAGAAGTTAAATTATAAGGAGTTTTTATTAATATTTTACCATCTTTTTCTTTTTGTTTTACCTCATTTAAAGTGTGGGCAGCTCCTCGAAACTCTGATCTTCTATGAATTAAAGTAACTTGATTGGTTTTTGAAAGCTCTAAAGCCCAATCTAATGCTGAATCGCCTCCACCAAAAATTGAGATTTTTTTATTTTGAAATATATTTTTGTTAGCCACAGAATAAAAAATTTGACTTCCTTCGAATTTTTCAGCTTCTTTAAGTGTAAGTTTTCTTGGCTCAAATGAACCTACACCACCAGCAATAATAACATTGGGCGCTGAGAAAATATTTCCTTTGTTTGTTTTTAAAGTCCATAAATTATTTTCTTGTTTTATTTCCTCTACTCTTTGGCTTAAATGAAAATTAGCTTTAAATGGTTCTACTTGTTTCAATAAACCATTTGTTAATTCTTCTCCTGTGCACTCTGGAATTGCAGGAATGTCATAAATAGGTTTGTCTGGATAAAGCTCTATGCATTGACCGCCTGCTCGATCCAAGTTATCTATAATTTCACATTTTAATCCAATGATTCCAAGCTGATGAACTGCAAATAAACCGGTTGGCCCTGCTCCAATTATAATTACATCTGTTTTTATCATCTAAGTTTGTTTTATAGGTGTCGTTACTTCCAAGCCGTCCAGATCATCTGTCACAATAATTTGACAGCTTAATCTGCTATTTTTTTTTGGTTCATAGGCCATGTCTAGCATATCTTGTTCTGCGTCATGAATTTTTTCTATTTTATTTACCCAATTTTCTGAGACATAAACATGGCAGGTTGCACAAGCCATTGAGCCTCCACAGTCAGCGTCTATTCCTTCAATATTATTCTGTAAAGCGCCTTCCATAACTGAAAGGCCAATTGGAACTTCAACTACACTCTTTTTATCTTCATGTGAGATATAAGTAATTTTTGGCATTAAATTTAATATAGGTATTAAAATTAATAGGGCAAGGGTATAAAGTTTCACACTTTTAATGACATAAATCCATTTAATCGTTAGATTGTAAATTATGAAAATGTTGTTTTTATTAGATTTTTTATTTTTTATGATGATAATTAAATATTATAAAAACTAAAATAGAGAGTTTAATTGTCTAAATATAAAGAAATTTATAATTCATCAATAAAAAATAAAGAAGATTTCTGGAAAAAAGTTTCTGAAGATATTTTTTGGTACGAAAAACCAACAAAAATTTTAAATACTGAAAATCCTCCTTTTTATAAATGGTTTGAAGATGGGGTGACAAATACTTGTTATAACGCATTAGATCATCATATAAATAATGGGAGAGGTGAAAAGATAGCAATCATTTATGATAGTCCTATTACAGAAACACAAAAAAAAATTTCTTATAATGAGCTAAGGGATAAGGTCGCTTTATTTGCTGGTGCATTAAAAAAACAAGGTGTCGGTAAAAAAGATAGAGTTATTATTTATATGCCTATGATTCCTGAGGCAATAGTAGCTATGCTGGCTTGTGGCAGAATTGGTGCTGTACATTCTGTTGTTTTTGGAGGTTTTGCTGCAAACGAACTCGCCAGTAGAATAGATGATTCTAAAGCTAAATTAATTATATCAGCTTCCTGTGGTTATGAGCCAGGTAGAACAGTTGAATATAAACCACTTTTGAATAAAGCAATAGAATTAGCAAAGCATAAACCAAATAAATGTATTATTTATCAAAGAGAAAAATTTAAAGCAGAACTTAATCCTGATATCGACATTTCTTGGGAGGATTCATTAAAAAATATTGAACCTGCGGAGTGTGAAAGAATGAAGGGTAGTGATTATGCTTATATTCTTTATACCTCGGGGACAACCGGGCTACCAAAAGGGATTGTGAGAGATATTGCTGGTCACATAGTCGCTTTGAAGTGGACTATGAAAAATATTTACAATATTGACCAAGATGATGTCTGGTGGTCAGCAAGTGACATTGGTTGGATTGTTGGTCATTCTTACATTGTTTATGCGCCTCTATTCTACGGGTGCACAACAGTTTTGTTCGAAGGTAAGCCTGTGGGAACTCCTGACGCTGGTGTTTTTTGGAGGGTTATTTCTGAACATAAAATAAAATCCCTTTTTACGGCTCCGACAGCAATTAGAGCTATTAAAAAAGAAGATCCTAATGGAGAATTTTTTAAAAAATATGATCTAAGTAAATTTGAAAAATTATTTCTTGCTGGAGAAAGAGCTGATCCAGATACAATTAGATGGTTTGAAAAACTTTCAAACTCTCCTGTAATAGATCATTGGTGGCAAACTGAAACTAGTTGGGCAATAACAGCAGACTGTACAGGCATAGAGTCCTTTCCGGTTAAATATGGATCTGCTTTCAAACCAGTGCCAGGCTATGATGTAAAAGTGTTAAACTCTGATAGAAAAGAAGTTAAGCCTGGTGTAATGGGTGATATTGTTATTAAACTTCCTCTACCTCCTGGAACATTCCCTACTCTATGGGAGGCTGACGATAGATATAAAATAAACTATATGTCAACTTACCCCGGTTACTATCAGACTTATGACGCAGGACATATTGATGAAGATGGCTATGTTTGGATTATGTCACGAACCGATGATGTTATTAATGTTGCAGGTCATAGGTTATCAACCGGTGCAATAGAAGAAGTATTAGCTGAACATAAAGACGTAGCTGAATGTGCTGTTCTTGGAATAGCAGATAAACTTAAAGGTCAAATTCCAATTGGCTTGCTCGCCTTAAAAACAGGGGTTTATAAAGATAAAAAGGAAATTACTGAAGAATGTGTAAAGATGGTTAGAGATAAAGTTGGACCAGTTGCAGCTTTTAAAATTGCAATTATTGTTAAAAGACTTCCTAAAACGAGATCTGGAAAAATTCTAAGAGGAACAGTTCGAAAAATTGCTGACAACGAACCTTATAAAATACCAGCAACTATTGATGATCCAATGATCCTAGAGGAAATAAAAGAAGATTTAATAGAAAATAATATATTAAAAATCTAAAGGTTGGCCTGATCCTTCAATACTAACTTTTCCTTCTGTCATCACTACTTTTCCATTAATAATTGTTGCTACTGGAAAACCTTTTACGGTAAAATTATTAAACGGTGTCCAACCACACTTACTTGCTATCATTTCATCTTTGATAGTTTGCACTTTATTCATGTCTACAATTGTTAAATCAGCATCAAAAGTTTCTTTGATGAAACCTTTATTCTTAATGCCAAAAATTTTACAAGGATTTTCACACATTAATTTAATTAACTGGTCTAAACTTAGTTTTTCATTATTAACATGATTCAACATAACGGGTAGAATAGTTTGTACCCCAGGCATACCTGAAGGAGAGGCAGGATATTTTTTCTTCTTGTCTTCTTTAGAGTGTGGCGCGTGGTCTGATCCTAAAACATCAACAACCGAATTTTTAACAGCTACCCATAATCTATCGTAATGTTCTTTTGTTCTAATAGGTGGGTTCATTTGAGCAAAAGTTCCTAACCTATCATAACAGTCTGGTGCGTATAAAGTTAAGTGTTGTGGTGTTATTTCAAACGTCACATTTTTTTTATGCATTGCTAAAAAGTCAACTTCATCTTTTGTAGTAACGTGTAACACATGAATTTGTTTATTATATCGTTCAGCTATTTTAACAACTCTTCGTGTAGATGAAATTGCACATTCTGAATTCCTCCATTCTGAATGAGAATGTACATCTCCTTCTTTAATAAATTTTTTTCTCAACTTTAAAATTGCTTCATCTTCTGAGTGAATAGAAACTATTCTATCACTTTGAGAAATAACTTTTTCAATATCTTCTTCTTTATCAACTAGTAATTTACCAGTTGAAGAACCAGCAAAAAGTTTAACGCCACAACAACCTTTTAAACCTTTTAATTTTGAAAGTTGAGCAATATTTTCAGGGGTGGCGCCAAAATAAAAAGCATAATTACAATGCATTCTTTTTTTTGCTAAATTTAGTTTTTTATTAAACTCAACTAAATTAGAAGTTGGTGGATTAGTGTTTGGCATTTCAAATACTGATGTAACACCACCAAGTACTGCTGCTCTACTTCCGCTTTCAAGATCTTCTTTATCTGTTGATCCAGGTTCTCTAAAATGTGTCTGAGTATCAATTATCCCAGGTAAGACTAGTTTATCTGAAGCATCGAATACCTTGACGCCATTTGCTTCTACTTTTCCAATCTTTTTAATTTTATTATCAACTAAGGCAATATCTGTTTTCTCTAATTTACCATTTACATAGCAAGATCCGTTTTTAATAATAAGACTATAATTTTCAGACATGATTACTTAAATATATTATACATTGTAAACTTGCAAATATGGAAAAAAATCAAATCATTATACTTGAAGATCGAGGTTTAGTTGCCATTGAGGGGCTTGATGCAAAAAATTTTCTACAAAATATAATTAGTAACGATATTGAAAAAGTGACCGAATCTAATTCAATATTTTCAGGAATTTTTACTCCACAAGGCAAATATTTATATGAATTTTTTATCATAAAAAATAGTAATGGTTTTTTTTTAGATTGTGACAATACTTTTAGGGAAGAGCTTATAAGGCACCTCTCAAAATATAAATTGAGGTCCAAAATTGATATTAAAGATTTGTCATCATCTTATGTAATAGGGATTACGAGTGAAGAAAAGTTTAAAGAGATTCAGAATGAAGTGGGCTCTATAGAAAAAACTATCTTATATAGGGAAAGTCCCTTTTTTTTAGATACACGCTCAACAAAACTAGGAGCCAGAATTTTATCAAGCCTTGATAAATTACACCTTACAATAAAAAAATTAGGTTTAAAAATTATAGATAGATCTAATTATTTAAGGGCTGCTCATGTGGAAGGTATACCTATTCAGGGTATAAAAAATCTTCAAGATAATTTATTTAGTTTAGAATCTAATTTTGAAGAGTTAAATGCTATTGATTTTAAAAAGGGTTGTTATGTAGGCCAAGAAAATACCGCAAGAATGAAATTAAAAAATAAAGTTAGACGAAAACTCATTCCAATTATTGCAAGAAAAACTTTAAAAATTTCAGATGAAATCAAATTTAAAGAACATGTGGTAGGTAAAGTATTAATTGATGGTTCATACCCTTTTGCTTTAATAAAACTTTTCAATCCAAATTTTTTAGAATTCTACAAAGAAAATTTAAAAGTTAATAATACTGACATTCAAATACTAGTTCCAGATCATTTTAAATTATAAAATGGAGATTAACCTTTTATTTTTTTTTTGCGTAGTTCCTGCAATTATTATTTTTGGCATTGCTAAGTCAGGATTAGGTGGTTCAATTGCTCTGATCTCTATTCCATTGATGACTGTTGTTATGCCTTTAAGTCAAGCTTTGGCAGTTATTTTACCAATACTTATCCTTTCTGATTTTATTGCTGTATATCGATTTAGAAAAGAATTTGATCTAAATACTTTAAAATTAATAGTACCATTTTCTGCTGTTGGTATTTTTATCGGTTCTGTGACATTTTCTTATTTTTCAGAAGATTTATTAAAATTCATTGTTGGTTTAATGGGGTTTCTTTTTTCGGCACACTATTTTTTATTTAAAAAGAATAAACTCACTCCTACTAAAAAATCTTTTTTAAAAGGTGGTCTTTGTTCTACTGTTGCCGGATTTACTAGTTTTTGTGTTCATGCCGGGGGAACACCAACCAGTATTTATCTTCTTCCTTTGAGAATGAAAAAAGAAATATACGTTGGAACAAGAGTTGTATTTTTTACTTTCGTTAATTTGATTAAATTCCCTTTTTATATCAATCTCTCTATGATTACCTTTGATAGTTTCAAGCAATCTATGATGCTTTTTCCGTTGTCAATTGTGGGAATTTTAATTGGCTATCAAATTTTAAAATATATTGAAGAAAATTTATTCTATAACATAATTTATGCTCTTATATTAATAACGAGCTCTAGATTGGTTTATGGTTATATTTTTTAAACTAATTATATTTCTAGTGCTTTAAATTTAGGTTTATTGATCTATGTAATTTGTAATAATTTCTGCAATTTTTAAATATGTGTCTGCACTATAGTGGCCGTAAATTTTATGAGCAAATAAAGCTAGAGGATCTTCTGCTTTTAAAAATAAGGTAGAATTGATATCAATAATATTTATATTGTTCTTTTTTAAAATTTCAAGCACTTCCTGTTTCTTCAAAAAATTTTTTTTATTAATATTATTTTTTTTAAAAGACTCCTTATCAGGCAAATAAATAAAGTAAAATTTTGAATTCTTTTCTTCTGCAAATTTCTTCGCTTTTATAATTATCTTTTCAAATAAAGGATCTACGCCAAAATCGAGACCTCTATCAAAAGCAGTTTTATCACGGACTATCTGTAATCTAATTATTTTTTGAAAAGAAGAAGTGTTATATATTTTTTTTTCAGAACTATTTGCTTTTAATTTTTTTTCTTTTTCTAGTATAATTTTTTTTACAATATTATTAATCTGACCTTGCTTTTTATTTAGTTGCTGGGAAAAATTTTTTTTTAAATATTTAATTAAAGTTTTATTTTTTTTTTCTTTTTTTAAATCATTCAAATCATTTCTTTCAAAGTAAATCCAAATTATATTTTTTACATTTTTATCTGAAACATATTCTTTTAATGAAGCGAGTTCTATTAAAGGGCCGTTGCCTGCCATGCCTAAGGTTAAAGTAATTTTATTTGTTAGTTTTCTCAAATGGCTTCCAATATCTTCCCCTTCTTTTACGCAAGCACCTTGTGCAAAAGAATCTCCGATCAAAACATAATCTAAATTTTTTACCCATTGATTGTCTGGATTGTTAAATCCATACCTATCACTTTGATATATGGAATACTTTGGTCCTTCTTTGCAAAAAATTGTTTTCACATTTGATATGCCAGATAATGGAAAAATATCTATCTCTTTTTTATCTAAAAATATACTTGGAATAATTGAAGGATACGTGTTTGGATTACGCTTTCTTAATTTTTCTAACAAAACTAATTTTTTATTTTTAGAATATGTTATTTTTTTTTTCTCTGAAAACAAACTATTAATTGAAAGATTGTAAAATCGAACTGTTTCAAAAATGTATAAAGAAAAAAACAATACACTGCCTGTGATTAGAAATATAACTCTTAGCTCTGTTTTAATTTTTTTTATGTAAAGCCATATGATTAATGATGCAGAAAATAATAAATAGTATTTTAGGTAGTATTTTAGTTGCGCTGATTCATGCACAATTTGTGCTTGGTAAAATGTGTATATCAATAAAAAAAAAGATAGAAAAATAAAAAAAAGATTAATGATATTAAAAATATAAAAAAAATTTTTATTTTTCATTTTTTATGATTATCAAAATTACCATTTAAAAAAACTCTTTTAATGTAATGATAATTGGCAAATTTTAACAAACCTAATTTTATGCTTAATTGAGTTTTTTGGTGCGGTCGGAGAGAATCGAACTCTCATGGGTTGCCCCACACGGCCCTCAACCGTGCCTGTCTACCAATTTCAGCACGACCGCTTGCTATATGCGACAATAAATGAATGACAAATTTCTTTCAAATTGGTAGACTAGAATAAGTATGTCTACACAACAAGAGTTTAATCAATCAACGGCTGAAATTTATAAAAAGATTTCTAAGTCCGTTCCTGAAATAGAGTGGAAAATTCATGCCCCACTTATTGAAAAAATTAATAGACTAAAAGTAGAAAAGAATGCTGTTATTTTAGCTCATAACTATCAGACACCCGAAATTTATCATGGTGTTGCAGATATCTCTGCTGATTCTCTTGCTCTAGCAATGGAGGCGGCGAAGACGTCAGCACGTATTATTGTACTCTGCGGTGTACACTTTATGGCCGAGACAGCAAAACTTATGAATCCATCTAAAAAAGTTTTACTGCCAGACATGTCTGCTGGTTGTTCGTTGTCAGCATCTATTACGGGAGACGACGTAAGGTTACTTAAACAAAAATATCCAGGTGTTCCTGTTGTCTCTTATATAAATACTTCTGCTGACGTTAAGGCAGAGACAGATATATGCTGTACATCAGCTAATGCAGTGAAAGTCGTAGAATCTCTAAATGTTGATAAAGTTATTTTTCTTCCAGATCAATATTTAGCAAATTATGTAGCTAGCAATACAAATATTAAAATTATTTCTTGGAAGGGCACGTGCATTGTTCATGAAAAATTTACAGCTAAAGAAGTTGAAGAGGTTAGGGCAGCAAACCCAGGTATAAAAATTATAGCACATCCAGAATGTCCACCCGATGTTATTAAGGTATCTGATTTTGCGGGGTCAACATCTGGAATGGCTAATTATGTAAATAAAAACAAACCAAAAAAAGTTATGCTAGTTACAGAGTGCTCTATGAGTGACAACGTTGAAGCAGACAACCCTGAAGTAGAATTTATTAAACCATGCAACCTTTGTCCTTACATGAAAAAGATTAATTTAGAGAAAATTTTAGATTGTTTGGAAAATGAGACTAATGAAATCAATATTGACAAAAAAATTTCAGATGCTGCAAGAAAATCGGTATTAAGAATGACTGAAATTGGCCGTTAAACTGCGGTGTCAAAACTAAATCAAAACTACATCAACTCAATTGTTAAACAAGCTCTCAAGGAAGATCTCGAACCTTTTGGAGATATAACAACTAAGCTTATAAGTTTTAAAAATAAAAAGATTAAAGCAAAAATAATTGCAAAACAAGATGGGGTTATTGCTGGTTTAGACTTTTGTAGAGCTGCTTTTAAAATTTTAGATAAAGAGTCAGTTTTCATAAGTAAAGTTAAAGATGGATCTAAAGTTAAAAAAAACAAAGTTATTGCTGAAATAAAAGCCAAAACTAAAACCATTTTAACCGCTGAAAGAACAGCTTTAAATTTTTTGAATCATGCCTCTGGCATTGCGACATTAACTAATCAATTCACTCAAAAAGTTAATAAAAAAACTAAAATTTGTTGCACAAGAAAAACTACACCAAATTTGAGAATTTTAGAAAAATACGCTGTTAAAAAAGGTGGTGGTCACAATCATAGGTATAATCTAAGTGACGAGATTTTAATTAAAGATAATCATATAAGTGCTGAGGATAGTCTAAAAAACTTAGTTGAAAAGGCTATTAAATCTAAAAAAATTGTGACTGTAGAGATAGAAAGTACAAAACAATTAAAACAAGTTCTTGGACTTAAATTTAAAAGAATACTTTTTGACAATATGAGCCCTGAACAATTAAGAAGATGTTTAAAGCTTTGTAAAAATAAATATGAGACAGAATACTCTGGTAACGCCGATTTAAATAATATCAAAAAAATATCCAATACAGGAATTAATAGAATCTCTGTAGGGGCTATTACACATAGTGCTAAATCTTTTGATACTAGTTTGTTATTGTAAATCTAGTTTTCTAGAAGCTGAACCAAAACTTTTTAAATTCGATTGGATTACTATAATCTCTTTGCTTGTGTAGCTTTTAACGGAAATATCTAATCCTTTTTAATATTATCTCTAAAGATTAATGAAAATTATAATTATATAAAATTATTTTTTTTAACCCATTGTGAACATATGATCTATTTCAATATTCATATTTACCTTTAAAGTTGTTTTTATGAGTTCTCCATATAAAGAAAATAATTTTTCTACAGAAACTATTTTAACTGCACGTACTACAAGCACAAAAAATATAAAAGAAGTAGTAAAACCTAATATTGAACATTTAATAAAAAAA
>Ga0308019_10000474_pt1 | contig 25285 bp, 22 predicted proteins | sample Neamet284_FD_203135 | JGI IMG/M metagenome (GOLD analysis project Ga0308019, IMG submission 203135) | Marine microbial communities from water near the shore, Antarctic Ocean - #284 | ecosystem: Environmental > Aquatic > Marine > Unclassified | place: Southern Ocean | collected 2014-10-01 | reverse complement strand
TAATTTTTTACCACGTATTGAACAAATAGCAAAAAACCATTTTTCTAGAACCATTGGCTTCGAATTAAAAATTGATGAAAAGACAGAGCAACCTACAGAAACAGTTGTCCAGAAAGAAGCGGTAGTTGCTACGCCAGTTTTAAAAACAACAAAGCCCTCGCCCGCTGCAAGAAGACCTTCTACAGAAATAAATAAGAGTCGACTAAATCCGTTTTTCACTTTCAAAACCTTTGTAAACGGAAAAGCCAACCAGTTAGCTCGTGCCGGAGCTATACAAGTTGCAGAAAAGCCGGGGAGTGCTTATAACCCTTTATTTATATATGGTGGTGTTGGATTAGGAAAAACACATCTAATTCAAGCAATTGGTAATTACGTTCTTTCGGAAAACAATCAGGCAAAAGTTCGGTATATTCATGCGGAAAAATATGTATCTGACGTTGTTCGCGCATATCAACACAAAGCCTTTGATGAATTTAAAAAATATTATCACTCACTAGACTTGTTGCTAATAGATGATATTCAATTTTTTGGAGGAAAAAACCGGACACAAGAAGAGTTCTTTTATGCATTTAATGCGTTAACTGAATCACACAAACAAGTAATAATTACCTGTGACTCTTATCCAAAAGAAATATCAGGAGTGGAAGAACGATTGATTTCTCGTTTTGGATGGGGTCTGACAGTTGCAGTTGAGCCACCTGAACTGGAAATGCGTGTTGCTATACTAATAAAAAAAGCGCTAATGGAAAAAATTGTCCTGGACGAAAATGTTGCTTTTTATATTGCTAAATATATACGCTCAAATGTACGAGAATTAGAGGGAGCTTTAAAAAGGGTGTTAGCTTACTCTCGGTTTACAGGTCACCAACTAACGTTAGATCTTGCACGAGAGGCACTCAAAGATTTGTTGGCTGTACAGAATAGGCAAATTTCAATTGAAAATATCCAAAAAACAGTTGCAGATTACTATAAGATAAAAGTTGCAGAAATGTATTCTAAAAAACGCTCTCGGGTTTTTGCCCGGCCACGACAAATGGCAATGGCATTAGCAAAAGAATTAACTCCTTTAAGCCTACCTGACATAGGAGAGGCTTTTGGTGGAAGAGACCATACAACAGTTTTACATGGCTACCGAAAAATAGCAGAGCTTCGAGCCTCAGATTCATCTACAAACCGAGATTTTAATACTTTACTCCATATTTTACGCGGATAAACTTCTGTTTAATTTGTGGATAAAATTTTTTAAACTGGATTATAAAAATCTATTCACAATTGATTCACTATTAATACAGAAATGATACAACACCAGTTTATAATTTATATTACTAATAACATTATCTTTTTTTTTTAATACATGACTTATCTAAGGCTTATTATTATTATTAAGGTTTAAATAAATGAAACTAATACAAACAGATAAAGAGTCTTTACTAAAACAACTAGAATCAATTACTAGAATCGTCGAACGTCGACATACATTACCAATTCTTTCAAACGTATTAATTGAAAGAAAAAACAAAAAAATATCATGTATTGCAACAGATCTTGAAATTCAAATAACATCTACAACTGAAGATAATTCTAGTATTAAAGAACAGCAAGGTTCAGTAACCGTTGGAGCAAAAAAACTTCAAGATATACTTCGAGCACTGCCTGATAAAACTGATATTACATTAGAAGGGGAAGAAAAAAGATTGCTTTTGAAAGGAGGTAAAAGTAGATTTAACTTACAAACACTTCCAACAGAAGATTTTCCAAAGCTTCCAGAAAAAACAGAAATCGAAGATAAAATTATAGTAAAGGAAGGGGAACTAAAAAAACTTTTGTTACTTGTACAATATGCGATGGCCCAGCAAGATATTCGATATTATTTAAACGGTCTTCTTTTGGTAAAGGAAGAGCATAGTTTAAAAGCTGTCGCAACAGATGGACATAGATTAGGATTTTCTTTTCTAGCTCTTGAAGAAAAACAAGAAAAAAAAGAAATTATTCTTCCTCGAAAAGCAGTATTAGAACTAACAAAACAATTAAAAGAAAACGAAGATCCAGTAACGATTGAACTATTTAAAAATCAGATACGTTTTACCTTTGCGAATGTTGTTTTAGTCTCAAAACTAGTAGAGGGAAAATTTCCGGATTATAATAGGGTGATCCCATCCGGGTATAAAAAACATATCGAATTAAACCGGGTATTGTTTTTACAGACTCTACAAAGAGCTTCTATCTTATCTAACGAAAAATTTCGTGGGGTACGTATAATTTTAACAGAAGGAAAATTACGTATAGTTTGTAGTAATAATGAGCAAGAAGAGGCTCAAGAAGAACTAGAAGTAAGTTATAAGGGAGAAGAGTTAGATATAGGTTTTAATATATCTTATTTATTAGATGTACTAAATAATCTAACAAGTGAAACAATACAATGTTCATTCGGTGATTCAAACAGTAGCGCCCTAATCACTATTCCGGGAAATGATAATTTTAAGTACGTAGTAATGCCAATGAGAATATAGCCCGCTTTTGGAAAACGATAAAATCCAAACTAAACTAAAATAAAGAAAAATTTACTATGAGCGAAAACTCCCTTTCTAAACAATCAAAAAATAAAACTCAAGAAGAATATGGGTCAGACAATATAAAAATCCTAAAGGGGTTGGATCCTGTTCGAAAACGACCAGGAATGTATATTGGTGATACTAGTGATGGGACGGGTTTGCATCATATGGTTTTTGAAGTATTAGACAACGCCATCGATGAAGCGTTAGCAGGAGAGTGTGATGAAATTGGAGTAATTATTCATTCAGATAACTCTGTTAGCGTGCAAGATAACGGACGAGGTATTCCCGTTGGCATTAAACAAGATGACGAGTTTAAGAGATCTGCAGCAGAAATAGTTATGACAGAATTACATGCAGGCGGTAAATTTGATGATAATTCATACAAAGTATCCGGTGGACTTCATGGTGTAGGCGTTTCAGTGGTAAACGCTCTGTCAGAATGGCTTCGTCTTACTGTCCGACGGGATGGCCACAAATATCAGATGGAATTTGGTATGGGCTCTCCGACCACCAAATTAAGCAAGGTTGGCGAAACAGAGCGTCGTGGTACAGAAGTACACTTTTTAGCCAGCAAAGAAATTTTTGGAAATATAGAATATCACTATGATATTTTCGCAAAGAGGTTGCGTGAACTTTCTTTTCTTAACAACGGCGTTAAGATTAACTTGCTTGACAAGCGAAGCAATAAAGAAGAAAGCTTTGCCTTTGTTGGTGGAGTTAAAAGTTTTGTAGAATATATTAATCGGGCGAAGTCTACGCTACACCCTAATCTATTTTATGCTTCCGGGAGAAGAGACGACATTGAAGTAGAGTTATCTATGCAATGGAATGATAGCTACGCTGAACAAGTTTTGTGTTTTACAAATAACATTCCTCAAAAGGATGGAGGAACACATTTAACTGGTTTGCGTGCCGCTTTGACACGAACACTTAATAATTATATTGATAAGAATGATCTAGCAAAAAAATCTAAAGTTGAAACAATGGGCGATGACATGCGCGAGGGGCTAGCTTGTGTTTTATCGATAAAACTATTTGAACCAAAATTTTCCTCTCAGACAAAGGAAAAATTAGTTTCAGCTGAGGTCCGTCCGGTAGTTGAAGAGGTGGTTGCTCAAAAACTTTCAGAATTTTTACTAGAGAACCCGAATGATGCCAAAACCATCTGTAGCAAAATTATCGATGCAGCCAGAGCTCGTGAAGCAGCCAGAAAAGCTCGAGAATTAACTAGAAGAAAAGGTGTTTTAGACGGGATGGGGCTTCCCGGTAAGCTTGCTGATTGCCAAGAAAAAGATCCTGCTCTGTGCGAACTCTATCTTGTGGAGGGAGATTCTGCGGGCGGATCTGCCAAGCAAGGGCGCGATCGTAAATTTCAGGCAATTCTGCCGTTGAAAGGAAAAATTCTTAATGTAGAAAAAGCTCGTTTCGACAAGCTGATAGCTTCACAGGAAATTATTTCACTGATTACGGCACTTGGAACGGGCATTGGTAAAGATGAGTTTAATCCTGATAAGCTGCGCTACCATCGTATTATTATAATGACTGATGCTGATGTAGATGGAGCGCATATTCGAACACTGTTACTTACTTTTTTTTATCGGCATATGAAAGAATTGATTGAGCGTGGTTATGTCTATATTGCCCAGCCACCTCTTTACAAGGTTAAGCAGGGTAAAAAAGAGCGTTATGTTAAAGATGATCATGAGCTGAAACAGTATCAGCTAAAACAGGCACTAGTGGGTGCTGAGTTACATACACATGATGGTAAGCCACCAATCACAGAAGAAAGCTTAACAAAGCTAGCTGACCGGTATCTGTTGGCAGAAGCTGTAATTGATCGAATGAGCAGACTTATTGATAGCGAAGTAATGCATGCTTTGTTTTATCATCCTGAAATAGACTTAAGTAGTGAGGGGTCTGCTACGACAGGAGCTGCAAAATTAGCGGCACGTGTTAACGAAGTAGAAATTATTCCAGATTATGATTCTGAAAACGAGAATTATCGCTTGAAAATAATTCGTATGCATCATGGGAACAAGCAGGTTAGCTACTTAGACCAAGAGTTTTTGAATAGCGGAGATTTTTTTCATATAAAAGAAGCCTCTAAATTACTTGAAGGATTACTCGGCCCTAAGGCTTATGTTAAACGGGGCGAACAGACGCACCTTGTAAAAGAGTTTAAACAAGCGCTTGATTGGCTGTTACTTGAAGTTGGAAAAGACTTTAGCACGCAACGATATAAAGGTTTGGGCGAAATGAATCCAGGTCAATTATGGGAAACAACCATGGATCCGAAGAACCGCATATTACTGCGAGCTATGATAGAAGATGGCGTTGCAGCCGATAATATTTTTTCTACCTTAATGGGAGATGTGGTAGAGCCGCGCCGGGCATTTATTGAGAATAATGCATTACGAGTTCGAAATTTAGATGTATAGGCAGCCATTAATAAAGGCACCAAAAGAAGAAGGTGAATAAATATTTAGATAGTGGTAGACCGGTTTTCTTTTTGTTTTGCAGTAAGTGCTTGATTACCAATTTTCATTAGGATCTCCCAGGCGGGCCCTGGAAATTTGTGGAGTTTCACCATCACGTCTTCAAACGCACCTAGAAACCAATCAACATCAGTATCTTCAATATTAAGGGGAGGTAATATTTTTATGATTGGTACGGCATGTCCAGCAACCTGCGTAAGGATGTGGTGATCCTCTAAAAGAGGAATGACTATCGCCTGAGCAAATAGGTTTTCATCTATTTTATTGGCCATTGCCCAAGCCGCTTTTAGGGGAAGTGAGCTAGGTTTTCCAAATTCAATGCCGATCATCATCCCTCGCTGCTGAACACCCTTTAAAAACTCAAAACGGGGCACCATTGCCTCAATACCCTGTCGAAAACGAGCGCCGGTTTCATTCGCACGTGTAAGAAGGTTTTCATCATCTAAGACGGCAAGCGTAGACAGTCCTGCTGCCATTGCAAGATTTCCCATCCCAAAAGTACACGCATGAACAGTAGCACGATCCATTGAATCATAGACGCTGTCATAAATCTCTCGGCGGGTGATAGTGGCGCCCAGTGGAACATACCCACCTGAAAGAGCTTTAGAAAGACAGATAATGTCGGGTTGCAATCCTTCAATCCATTGGCAGGCTAAAAAGCGACCAGATCGACCCATTCCGGACTGAATTTCGTCACAAATCATAAGAGTTTTATACTTACGACACAGATTCTGTGCTGATAAGAGATATTCGTTACTAAGAATATTAACTCTTTTTCCTTGAATTGGCTCAAAAACAAAAGAAGCAACGTCACCTTGTGCAAGCCGTGCTTCCAGACCGTTAAGGTCGCCTGGGGCCAATTCTAAGTTACCCGGAAGAAGAGGCTCAAATCCTTTGCGGAAATTTTGTTCGCCACTCAAAGATAATGCACCGGTAGTTAAGCCGTGAAAAGATTTTGTAAGATGTACTGAACAAGGCCGACCGGTTGAAGCGCGTGCAAATTTAATGGCAGCTTCTACAGCCTCTGTTCCAGAGTTACAGAAGTAAACTATATCGAGATTTCCGGGGGTACGTTTCGTAAGCTCGCGGGCAAGAGCGCCTGCAAGCGGGGGGGCATCAAGGCCAATCCACCCGGGAAAATCAGAATCCAATACTTGTTGTAGTGCGTTACGAATAGTTGGGTGCCGACGACCAACGTTAAACACGCCCCAGTTGGTAAGAAAATCAAGATAACGTGTGCCGGATTCATCCCACAAATATGAACCTTCACCGCGTACCCAGGAACGGTTGAATCCCGTTATGCGTAATACTTTGACAAGAACAGGGTTTATATGTTTTTCGAAAAGCTCAAAATTTTTACCATGAGTTTGGTTGAGAATTTCATTGATATCGATTGGCATGTGCTAGCCTTTCAATATAAGAAATATGTGTTGAGTTTTTTTTTCAAGTTTTATCCGGCGAAAATTTATAGGTAAGTTTTCCAAATTTTAAGATGAGCATAGTCTGATAAATTCGAATATATAAACAATTTAGAAGTTTGTTTAATTTATGGCCCTTAAATACGCTATATAGCAATGATGTTAACTAGTCAGGTAAGCAATTGCAATGTGCGGATTTTTCTAAAATGAAGAGGAATAACCTATATTTAACCTATGTAAAAGGATAAAACAGAATACTTATAATGGGTTACAAAGATAATGTGGTTTTTGTGGAAAACAAAGTAGTTAACAGAAAGTGATGTTTTTTGAATCCGCCCACGGTTTTCAATTGATAATGGTAAAATCTGATTTCTGACAATTATACAATGGCGATACTGACATGTTTTCATCTAAGCAAACTATTCAAAACATTGATCCTGCAGTATGGGAGGCAATTAAAAGCGAAATTGGGCGTCAAGAAGACCACATTGAGTTAATTGCCTCAGAGAATTATGCCAGCCCAGCTGTTCTGGAGGCGCAAGGATCTTTATTAACAAATAAATATGCAGAAGGATATCCTGGCAAACGTTATTATGGTGGTTGTGAGTACGTTGATATAGTTGAGCAGTATGCAATAGATCGAGCAAAATCATTATTTGCAGCAGAATATGTCAATGTGCAGCCACACTCTGGATCACAGGCAAATGCTGCCGTGTATTTATCTGTGCTGCGGCCTGGCGACAAAATTCTAGGTATGTCACTTGCTCATGGGGGACATTTGACTCATGGATCATCAGTCAATCTTAGCGGTAAAATTTTCAACTCCGTTTCATATGGACTTAATCCTGATACTGAGGAACTTGACTACTGCGAGCTAGAACGGTTGGCGCATGAGCACAAACCAAAAATGATCATTGCAGGTGCCTCTTCCTATTCTTTAGTAATAAATTGGGAGGCTTTTCGTAAGATTGCCGATGACGTGGGGGCTTATTTATTTGTAGATATGGCTCATTATGCTGGGTTGATAGCCGCAGGACTCTATCCTAACCCGGTTGGAATCGCTGATTTTATTACTAGTACTACACACAAAACATTACGTGGGCCACGGGGCGGCATTATTATGGCAAAGCCCGAGCATGAAAAGGCGCTCAATTCAGCGATTTTTCCACAGACTCAGGGCGGACCAATGATGCATGTGATTGCTGCCAAAGCGGTTGCTTTTAAGGAGGCGGCTAGTGAGGAATTCAAGGATTACCAGAGACAGGTAATTGATAATGCACGTGTAATGACAAGAGTACTGACAGAGCGCGGGCTACGTATAGTTTCCGGACGCACTGATTGTCATATGTTTTTGGTGGACCTTCAGGCAAAAAACCTTACCGGCAAGCAGGCAGAGGAAGCGCTAGGACGCGCGAATATTACTGTAAACAAAAATGCCATTCCTAATGACCCACAGAAGCCATTTGTTACCAGTGGTATTCGTATAGGGACCCCTGCAGTTACCACGCGTGGCTTCAAGGAAATAGAGGTAGAGCATCTATCAAACCTGATCGCCGATGTATTAGAAGCACCTACAGACAATGCAGTTTTATTGCAAACGGCTAATGAGGCAAAAGCTTTGTGTGCAAGATATCCGGTTTATGGAACCTAATTACCTGGCAATTTAATCAGCACGTTTTATTTTTAAATTGAAATATTTTGATAGCAGATAAGAACACCCCACTTTTTCTAAAATTTTAATTATGAAATGCCCTTTCTGTAATGCGGATGACACTAGCGTAATTGATTCCCGTGTTAGTGAAGAGGGAAACAAGGTGCGTCGTCGCCGTCGATGCTTGAGCTGTGACAAACGATTTACTACCTATGAAACTATTGAGCTGCGTCTGCCGCAAGTAGTAAAAGAGGGGGGTACTCGTTCTGAATTTAGTCGTGACAAATTACTTACAGGTTTTATGCGCGCTTTACACAAGCGTCCTGTGCCGACTAAAGATGTAGACGAGGCGATAGACCAGATTATACAAAAACTTCTAAGTTTAGGAGAGAGAGAGATAGCATCGCGTAAGATAGGTGAAATGGTAATGCAGGAGCTTTATAACTTGGACAAAGTGGCATTTATCCGTTTTGCTTCTGTTTATAGAAGTTTTCAGGATGTAGATGATTTTCATGACGCAATTAAAGAAGTACAAAGACCGCGCCGTAAAAAAAAATAAAATAGAATTATGTTTTCATCTGATGATCATGCTTACATGTCTCAGGCGTTACAGCTAGCCGAAAGAGGCCTGTATAGTACAAGCCCCAATCCCCGTGTAGGCTGTGTAATCGTTCGTGATGGCAAGATAGCTGGAAGTGGCTGGCACGTTCATACGGGGCAACCTCATGCCGAAATCAATGCACTTAATGTTGCCGGAGAGGCAGCACAAGGTGCGACAGTATATCTTACGCTGGAACCTTGTAGTCATTATGGTCGTACGCATCCTTGTGCAGAAGCGCTGGTTAGAGCTAAAGTTGCTAAAGTAATAATTGCAATGCAGGATCCTAACCCTTTAGTTGCAGGAAAAGGGGCTTCACTTCTGAAACAATCCGGAATTGACGTGCTATTTGGTTTAATGGAAGAGAGAGCCAAAGACCTTAACGTTGGCTTTGTTACTAGAATGACAAACAATCGTCCGTGGGTACGAATGAAAATTGCCGCAAGCCTTGATGGCAAAACGGCGCTAAATAATGGCGTTAGTCAGTGGATTACTGGAGAGGCGGCGCGACATGACGGGCACAGGCTCCGTGCCCGCTCTTGCGCAGTTCTAACAGGGATTGGTACTGTACTTGAAGATGACCCACAGCTATCCGTACGCTTTATTGAGACATCCAGACAACCGCTACGTATCATAATAGACAGTCGACTGGAAATCCCAATAACGGCTAGAGTTCTCAGGGGTGAGGGCGAATTAATTTTTACTACAAATGATAATAAAGAAAGAATAGCTGCGTTAAAAGATGTAGGTGCTCGTCCAATTATATTGCCGAATGAAAAAGGAAAAATGGATCTTACAAAGCTGATGCAAATACTTGCAGATTTTGAAATTAATGAGGTATTAGTTGAGGCAGGAAACAGATTGAATGGTGCATTTATCAGGGCAGGTCTGGTAGATGAACTGGTAATATATCTTGCTCCACATCTAATAGGTAACAGGGCAATGGGCATGCTACAGTTACCGGAATTAACAGATCTTTCGGAAAAATATAATCTTAAGATAAAAGATTTGCGTATGGTTGGAGAAGATATTCGGATTATGACCCGATTTTTATAATTATTTTAAATAAAAAAACTTTATGATTTAATGAGGACTCTTATTAAGTTTGCGCTGTAATGTACGGCGATGCATATTAAGTTTTTTTGCGGTGGCTGAAACGTTACCATTATTCTCAAGTAATATACGTTGAATATATTCCCATTCAAACTGGCCCACCGATAAAGATTTAGTATTAATTTTAGCAGAAGGGTCGCCTTCAATACGCCCGAAATACATCATAATGTCGTCTGCATCAACAGGCTTTGCAAGATAATGCGTCGCGCCAAGTTTAATTGCTTCTACGGCTGTAGTGATACTTGCATAGCCTGTTAGCATGATGATACGTGTACCAGAGTCCATCGCTTTTAATTTTTCAACTAAAACCAAACCAGATTGGCCGGGCAATCTCAAGTCAATGATTGCATACTCAGGTGAAAATGTTTTAGTACATTCCAATGCGTGATCGACAGAATGCGCACAAGTAACATTAAATCCACGTTTTATCATTGCTTTTTCAAGCACGCTACAAAAAACCTTATCATCATCAACAAGTAATAAACTTGGATGATCAGGAGTCGATTTTAAATAATGGCCTAGGGATTTAAGTCCTGTCATATCGTAGTCCTAATCAGAGGTAATATAACCTGAGTGCAGGCGCCACCCTTTTCATAGTTAGTTAAATGGACGCTTCCACCATATCGTTCAATATTTGCATTTGCTAGGAATAACCCAATTCCAAAGCCATGCTCATCTTTACTGGAAAAAAAAGCCTGCCCTGCCCGTTCTAGAGCCTCTTCACTAAGACCTTTACCAAAGTCAAGAATTTCCAGGTGTAATTCCTTTTTATTCCAGTCGCTGTTAATAATAATGTTTTCTACTGAAATACCCGTTGAGCTGTTGATAATACTAGTTTCTATTGAAGCATCCGCTGCATTATTTAACAGATTTAAAATTGACTGGCTCAGTGGTTGCGTATTTATTATGCTAGGTGCCGGAAGATCGCCATTGCAGACATAGGTAAATCTGACCGTAGGGCGCATCAATTGCCATTTTTCTAATATGTCTTGTAGGAAGAGATCAACAGTTTGACCACTAGCATCTTCGGTACGGGATTGGCCGGCATCGGCAAGTAGTTGAGTCAGCGTATGCTTACATTGAGTAATCTGATCCCGTAAGATACTCATATTTTTTTGAAGGTCCTGGTTTTCAGTATGATCGTTTTGTATTTCCTTGCTTACGATGGCCATAGTTGCTAGCGGCGTTCCAAGTTCATGTGCTGCCCCGGCAGCCATAGTTCCAAGTGCAATAAGCTGTTCATCACGTAGGGCTTGCTCACGAATCTCAGAAAGCTCCTTATCGCGCTCACGTATAGATCCACTCATCTTAACGACAAACCAAGAAATCAATGTGGTACTTAAAACAAATGCGATCCACATTCCGGATACATGCAGATCAAATTCATTCATATGTTCGTTATGATTATGTGGCAACGGCACATGGTTAAATAATAGCAAAGAATAAAATCCAATAGTGGTTGCCGCCATCAACCATGTATATAACCATGGTAGAACAGCAGCAGTAATTGTCAGAGGTAAAAGATAGAGGGAAACAAATGGGTTGGTCGAGCCGCCACTAAAATATAGCAATGTACTTAATGCAAAAACATCTATTAAGATTTGGAGAAAAAATTCTATATTTGACACTGAAAAGTTTTTGCGTAAACGGATCCAAGTCGCAAGGTTTAATATAGAAAGAACAGATAACGCCGTAATTATTTCTGTCCAGGGTAGCGGTATATTAAGTATCCAATATGTTGAACCAAAAGTGAGGGACTGGATAACAATAGTTATGCACCTGAGAAAAAACAGGCGCTCTAAATTTTTATTTAACGTTGTTTGACTAAGATTACTGAACATTTCAAAAGTTCATCGTAAATTTATTACAATTGTTTTATTTGATTTCAACATTAGCTTATATTGTATTTACTAGCTATGTGGCAAATTGTCGCAGAGTTATGGCACATAAAGCTAGACTAACCTATTGAATTCTACTCTAGATCCAGAATTAGAACCCTTCGTGATATCCTCTTGAGAGAGATAAACTGATATTAGCCATAACTATTATTAGGAATTAGGAAAGATATTTTTTAGTAAAGGATGTGATCTAAGTATTTTACTAAAACTTATTACCATATAACATGAGCGCACAAAGATCAGAGGATAAAAGGGACTAATGTTTACGGGAATTATCGAAGCGGTTGGCGAGATAAAAAAAATCATACCTTTGGAAAGTGGTATACGTATAGAGATCACATCAGGCGGACTAGATTTAAGCGACCTACGTATTGGTGACAGTATTGCAACTAATGGAGTATGTCTCACCATAACAACTTTAGTGGGAGACATAATTAGCATGGAAGTGTCACAGGAAACTCTAAGTTGTACCCAGAGCCTGGGTACGCGGGGTGGGCAAGTCAACCTTGAAAAAGCTATGCAATTATCCGATAGAATAAACGGGCATCTGGTAAGTGGCCACGTAGACGGAGTAGGAAAAGTAATAAAATTGGAGCCAGCGGGAGAAAGTTATATATTAGCTATAAGGCCCCCAGACTCTCTGATGAGGTATATTGCAAAAAAGGGTTCCATTACTGTGAATGGCGTAAGTTTGACAGTAAATTTAATTACGAAGGATGAGTTCAGAGTTAATCTTATTCCCCACACTTTAGCAGTGACCACACTTAAAGAGCTGAAGAAGGATATGGAAGTAAATTTAGAAGTAGACATGCTTGCACGTTATCTTGAGAAATTTTTAATTTCGGTTCCTAGATAATAATTGCATATATTTGAATTACTAATTATTAATTAAAGAGTAACGAAATGGTCATCAGCTCCATCAAAGATATCATCCATGACATTAAGAATGGAAAAATGGTAATTCTTGTCGATGAAGAAAATCGCGAGAATGAAGGGGATCTGTTGTTAGCAGCAGATTTTGTCACACCAGAAACAATAAATTTTATGGCCACGCACGGCCGTGGGCTTATTTGTCTAACGTTAACTGAAGCACACTGCCGGCAGCTCAACCTGCCCCTGATGGTATCTGCTTCAACTAACCGCTCACCATTGGGAACAAATTTTACGCTCTCTATTGAAGCCGCCACCGGGGTTACTACTGGTATCTCTGCTGCTGATCGTGCTCACACTGTAAAGATGGCAGCAAGCCCAGATGCGGGGCCAGAGGATATTATCCAACCCGGACATATATTTCCATTAATGGCTCAAAAAGGTGGAGTACTTTCGCGTGCGGGTCATACTGAAGCGGGGTGTGATTTAGCTAATCTGGCCGGGCTTACACCTACATCAGTAATTTGTGAAATTCTGCAGGATGACGGGAGTATGGCAAGGCTGCCAGAGCTAATTAAATTTGCTACAAAGCATCAGCTTAAAATCGGAGCAATCGCTGACCTTATTCATCATCGTAGTCGCACGGAAAGCCTTATAGAGCGTGTGGCAGAAAAGATTATTCAAACAGTGCATGGTGAGTTTCGTCTCATTGTTTATCTTGATAAGACTTTTAATGCGACGCATCTTGCGCTAATTAAAGGTGAGATTACTCCTGATGATGATACTCTGGTGCGGGTGCATGAACCTCTGTCCGTTATTGATTTATTGGATATGAACGACAAGTCTCATTCCTGGAACATTAATGATGCACTTCGAGTAATTTCTAATGACGGGCGTGGGGTAGTTGTTTTATTGCATAGCAGGGAAAACTCTGCAGAATTAATTGAGCATGTTACGTGGGAAAAAACTGATCCTCATCCCTCTACGAGAAATGATTTACGTAACTATGGGATTGGTGCGCAGATATTAAAAGATCTAAATGTAGGAAAAATGCGTTTACTTGCGGTCCCACGCAAAATGCCAAGTATGACAGGTTTTGGTCTACAGGTTACAGGATACCTAGAGCCTGAGAATACAGAGAGAAGCTAAGGGCCGCATTCTTTTCATTTTTCCAGTTAATAATTTCAGGAGAGTATATGGGGCGTTACGAGAAGATTCATGAACTCGAATCAGAGCTAAATGGGGCTGAGTTAAATATAGGCATCGTCATGAGCCGTTATAATATTGATGTCAGCAAGGGTCTTCTTGACAGCTGTACTGCAGAGTTAGAAAAAAACGGAGTGCCGAATATTGTGATGATAACAGTTCCTGGCGCACTGGAAATTCCTTTGGCTTTACAAAAAATGGCTTTAACCGATCAGTTTGATGCATTGGTAGCATTGGGTGCAGTAGTTCGTGGAGACACCTATCATTTTGAGGTTGTGTCGACAGAATCTGCTGGCGGAATAACTGCTGTACAGCTTGATACAGGCATTCCAGTTGCTAACGGCATACTTACAACTAATACTAATGATCAGGCCCTAGAGCGAATGAGTCAAAAAGGAGCTGAAGCTGCAAGAGTAGCAATAGAAATGGTTCATATACTCAGAAAGCTCGACGAAGAAATTCAATGACAGAGAAGATACCGGCAGCACAAACAGAAATTAGACCGGAACAGAAAGTCAAACGTAAGGGTCGTCGTCGTCGATCACGTGAGCTAGCTTTACAAGGTCTATATCAATGGGTTGTAGCCGGTGGAACGATTCAGGCTATCACAGAGCAGCTACATGAGACGAAGGAGTTTCTGAAGACAGATCAGGAATATTTTTCTGATCTATTGAGGGGAGCGCTAACCAATCTAACGGAGCTGGAAAAACATATTCAAATATGTCTGGACCGTCCTTTTAAAGAGCTTAGTCCAATAGAGGCTTCCATTCTTTTACTAAGCGCCCACGAATTTACTAGCTATCCAGGAATACCGTATAGGGCAATTATCAATGAGGCAGTAGAGTTAGCTAAGACCTATGGCGGGACGGACGGACACAAATATGTAAATGGTGTATTGGACAAGCTGGCTAAACAGTTACGTCCAGAGGAGTTGGCACTACCGGCTAAGTCGCAGAAGAGCTGAAATAAAATATGTTGTGAGTTATATAAGGACACACAGGGGCCAGGAATTATAAGCAGGAGTCTGTATTTTGTGTGACTGACAATTCAGGCGTACTACAAAAAACTGTCAACCTTTTACAGAAAGCAAAAATGGTTTCCGAAGCAGACATAATTCGTCTTTTTACTCGCTCTGACCCCAACGTTGTCCTGGGGCCAGGAGACGATTCGGCCTTATTTAGACCCGAAACCGGAATGGAAGTGGCGGTTTCCACTGATATGTTGGTATCTGGACAGCATTTTTTTGCTGATACTGATCCCTATAAATTAGGACATAAGGCTCTTGCTGTGAATCTATCCGACATAGCTGCAATGGGCGCGAACCCACGTTGGGCGACTTTGGCGCTTGCGTTACCGGAATCATTGATAAAAATTGATACGAAATGGGTAGAGTCATTTGCCAGAGGACTTTTGGAGCTTGCGGGCTCACATCAGGTAGCACTTATTGGCGGAGACGTTACACGTGGCCCCCTTACCATTTGCATACAAATTATTGGTGAGGTGGCAAAAGGAAGGGCTTTGCACCGCAGTGGCGCCAGGGAGGGAGATGACATCTGGGTATCAGGCAAACTGGGCGATGCCGCGCTGGCACTTCTACATGAGCGTCGCGAAATTAAGCTTGAGCCCAATGAATTTGCTGAATGTCTAAACGCTTTGCTTCTTCCGGTTGCACGGGTCGATCTGGGGCAGAGATTAGTTGGCCTTGCTAACAGTGCAATTGATATCTCAGATGGCCTGCTAGCAGATTTAGGACATATCTTGGAGCGCTCAAATGTCGCTGCCACCATTAGTTTGAAAGAGGTAAACTGCTCAGTAATATTAAAAAAATACTTTTCTCATCCACAGGTTATCAATTGCATGCTAGCGGGCGGAGATGATTATGAGCTTTGTTTTACTGTGCCAGAAGAGAGGCGTAGTAAAATTGATAAAATTTCACAAGAAACGGGAATCCCTTTAACCCGCATCGGAAAAATTATTATGGGGGAAGGGTTGGTAGTGTTAGATTCAACAGAGAAACCAATAATGCTGGAAACGACAGGCTATGACCACTTCCACACCACCTGAGTCTCAGGAAGCAGTTGAGCAGGAATCTGGCCCGTTATTGACGACGAAAGTCACCCCTGTATATTTGACTCCTAGTATAAAATTCATATTTCAGCACCCTGCTTTTTTCCTGGCCTTTGGCGGGGGCTCTGGATTAAGCCCGGTTGCTCCAGGTACTGTAGGGACTCTTCTTGCTTTCCCTTTATTCTGGGGATTAAATCAACACCTGGAACCGCTTCATTTTTTGTTTCTCATATACGTGATGTTCTTTGTTGGCATTTGGGCTTGCGCTCTGACAGGTAGAGCTCTCGGCGCTCATGATCATGGTGGAATGGTATGGGATGAAATAGTTGCGTTTCTACTCGTGTTATTTTTTACGCCGGATAATTTAATGTGGCAAGCATTTGCTTTTTTGTTATTTCGTTTGTTTGATATATATAAGCCTCAGCCAATTGGATACTATGATAAGAAATTACAAGGCGGATTTGGTGTAATGTTTGATGATATGCTGGCAGCATTCTATACCTTACTGTGTTTGGCAGCATGGAAAGCATTTGTATTGTAGTAGTACAGGCGGAGTATAAATTTGGGTGGAATCATAAATGCTATAGATGACCAGACACTTCATGATCTTGCGAAGCAAGTTGGTCTGGCGCTTACGCGGCAAGGGTTGATGCTTGCAACCGCAGAATCTTGTACGGGTGGTTGGTTAGGACAAATAGTTACTTCTATTCCGGGGAGTTCAGCCTGGTACCAGAGTGGTTTTATTACTTATACGGCTAACTCTAAGCAGAAAATGTTAGGCATAAGCACTAAAACACTAAAAGAACATGGTGAAGTATCGGAGCAGATAGCGCGGGAAATGGCGCATGGGGTGGTTACCAAAAGTGGCGCACAAGTTTCAGTTTCTATTACCGGAATTGCCGGCCCTGGAGGTGGGACAACGAAGAAGCCAGTAGGCATGGTATGTTTTGCTTGGGAGATGAAGGATAACCATATGCGAAGTGAAACTAGGCATTTTAGCGGAGACCGTGAGGCAGTTAGGCAGCAGTCAGTTGCTGTAGCTATGCAAGGTCTGATAACTCTTCTTCGAGATACGGATTACTCAGTAGCCTGACCGCGTTGATTTACATGTGAGATAATTCAATGAAATTATAAAAGGATCTAGTCATGGATGATAATAAAAGCAAGGCGTTGGCAGCTGCACTTTCCCAAATAGATAAACAGTTTGGTAAAGGCTCGATCATGCGCCTTGGCGATAGCGATGCCATTAAAGATATTGAAGTGGTTTCCACCGGTTCTTTAGGGCTTGATATTGCGTTAGGTGTAGGGGGTTTGCCGCGCGGCAGAGTAGTAGAAATTTATGGACCAGAGTCATCAGGTAAGACCACACTCACTTTACAAGTAATAGCAGAAATGCAAAAAATAGGTGGCACGGCAGCATTTATTGATGCGGAGCATGCGTTAGATCCGCTGTATGCACAAAAAATTGGTGTCAACGTTCAGGAATTACTCATCTCTCAGCCTGACAATGGAGAGCAGGCGTTGGAGATCGTTGATATGCTCGTACGTTCTGGTTCGGTGGATGTGGTGGTAGTTGATTCAGTTGCAGCATTAACGCCACGCGCAGAAATTGAGGGCGAAATGGGAGACCATCAAATGGGTCTGCAGGCGAGGCTGATGTCGCAGGCATTGCGAAAGCTTACTGCTAACATCAAACGTAGTAATACAATGCTAATTTTTATTAACCAGATTCGTATGAAAATTGGAGTTATGTTTGGTAATCCAGAAACAACTACCGGTGGGAATGCTCTGAAATTTTACGCATCGGTTCGCCTTGATATCCGGCGTATTGGTGCTATCAAGAAAGGTGATGAAATCTTGGGCAATGAGACCAGGGTTAAGGTAGTTAAAAACAAGGTGGCGCCACCATTTAAGAAAGCAGAATTCGATATTCTTTATGGGGAAGGTATTTCACGCGAGGGTGAGATTGTCGAACTCGGTGTATTACACAACTTGGTTGAGAAAGCAGGCTCTTGGTATTCTTACAATGGTGAAAAAATTGGTCAGGGCAAGGATAACTCGCGTGAGTATCTTAAGGAGAATCCTGACATTGCGAATGAAATTGAATTAAAGATTCGCGCCATCGTAGGGGTAGCCTCCCAGACTGAAATAGTGCCTGCAGATTAAAAAACATGTCATCCGGGCCGACTTTAAGAGGCCGTGCCCTCGGCTATCTGGCACGACGCGAGCACTCCAGGTTAGAACTGGAAAAAAAACTTACACCTTATGCCCCGACTGTTGAAGATCTGTCTTCTATGTTGGATTCATTGGAACACTGTGGTTTTTTGTCGGCAGAGCGGATGGTTGAGCAGGTTGTACACATCCGAAGGAACAGGTTTGGAAGCCGTCGTATCGTATATGAATTACAGCAAAAAGGTATCGACGAAGAGTTAATTTCAGCAGTGTTACCGCGCCTTAAAGAAACTGAACTTAAAGCTGCTAGAACGGTATGGCAGAAAAAATTTGGTGCGCCACCAGGTAGTGCAACAGAGCGAGCAAAACAAATACGGTTTTTAATGGGGAGAGGGTTTGGTACAGAGATCATCACGAAGGTGCTGGATCCCCGGGATGAGTAATTAAGTTGGGATTAAATTCTTTGTATCAAGAAAGTTGATATGAAAAGTAACGAAATAAGACAAAAATTTTTAGAGTTTTTTAAGGCGCGTGAACATACAATCGTGCCGTCAGGCCCGCTTGTTCCCGGCGATGACCCGACTTTATTATTCACCAATGCGGGCATGGTTCAGTTCAAAGATGTATTTCTTGGGCAGGACAAACGCTCATATGTTCGTGCTGCAAGCGCACAGCGTTGTATTCGCGCGGGTGGAAAACATAATGATCTTGAGAATGTAGGGTATACCGCTCGGCATCATACATTTTTCGAAATGCTGGGTAATTTTAGTTTCGGAGATTATTTTAAACGGGAAGCTATTCATTATGCGTGGGAATTTCTTACCGAAATATTAAAAATCCCACAAGAAAAATTATGGGTGACGGTCTATGCTGAGGATGATGAAGCCGCTGAAATCTGGCTTAAGGAAATAGGCATTGATTCCTCGCAGTTGGTACGAATTTCTTCCATGGATAATTTCTGGCAGATGGGAGACACGGGTCCTTGTGGTCCCTGTTCTGAAATTTTCTATGATCGTGGTCCGAATTTATCAGGTGGCCCACCTGGTTCGCCGGATGAGGACGGGGATCGCTATACAGAAATCTGGAACCTGGTATTTATGCAATACAATCGGGACAGTGATGGCACACTTCATCCGCTACCGAGGCCCTCAGTAGATACGGGGATGGGGCTAGAGCGCATTTCTGCTGTAATGCAACATGTGGACTCTAATTATGAAACTGACTTATTCCAGAGCCTTATTCGTAAGGCGGCAGACATAACTAATACCGCTGATCTTAACGAAAATTCACTTAAAGTAATTGCTGACCATATTCGGGCATGTTCTTTTCTCATCACTGACGGGGTAATTCCTGACAATGAGGGGCGTGGGTATGTGCTTCGTCGCATCATTCGTCGTGCTATCCGTCATGGCTATCAGCTGGGGCAGAAGAAAGGGTTCTTTAATTTACTGGTAGAAGAACTTGTAAATGTTATGGGAAAGCACTATCCGGAATTAGACAAAGCAAAAATGCGGGTAGCTTCAGTGTTGAAGCAAGAAGAAGAGCGTTTCGGAGAAACGTTAGGGAGAGGAATGCAGTGGTTTGAGAAACTGGTTAGATTAGAAAATCGTGGTATAGGTTACATACGAGAAAAATATGAAATTAAATCTTCAGATATTACAACAGGTGTCGCTCCTTTTGATGGGAAATTAGATCTAGCTGAAGGTGGTTCTGTTGCGGTACAAACAGTAATATTATCTGATAAAGATAGCATAATTAAATTTAAAAAAGATTTTGTGGGCGCTATAAATAATTTTTCACAGAAGAATAAAATAGCAGTTTCTGGTCACGCAATAATAATTGGTAATGAGAAAGAAGAACTGGAAGAAACGGGCATGACAGTCTTTCATTTTCTTAATGAAAACTCAGTTCCTTTTGCGGGTAGAGACGTATTTACTTTGTATGATACTTTTGGTTTTCCTAAAGACTTAACACGGGATCTGTGTCGTGAGAGGGGGCTCTCTATTAATGAAAAAGAATTTGAAAAGGAAATGGGGGCGCAGCGTGATCGTGCACGTAAGGCCAGCAAATTTATTATGGAGTCAGGCATAGAGTACAACGGAAGCAAGACCCATTTTCATGGTTACGATAGTCTTCAGCATGAGGGTCAGGTAACAGCAATCTACAAGACGGGCGACTCGGTCGGGTTTATCGAAGCCGAGGATGAGGCCGTAATTGTATTGGATCATACGCCGTTTTATGCCGAATCAGGAGGGCAGATAGGAGACCGAGGTGTGTTGTTGCTTGATGGCGGGGAGTTCGTTGTCGCAGAAACACAAAAGATTCAGGCCGAGGTATTTGGACACAGGGGCCAGTTGCAAAGCGGAAAGCTATCGGTAAACGATACTATTTTAGCAAAAGTTGATCCAGTTACGCGGGCCCGTACGGAACGTAATCACTCTGTGACTCACCTTATGCATAAAGCTTTACGGGAGGTGCTAGGCTCCCATGTTGAGCAAAAAGGGTCGCTGGTAGATGCTGATAAAACACGATTTGATTTCGCACATAATTTGCCGATAACCGATGGAGAGATTTATCAGATAGAAGCGATAGTTAATGCTGAGATTTTTACCAATACTAAGACTGAAGCAAGTGTCATGAAAATGGATGAGGCACAAAAAACTGGGGCGGTCATGCTTTTTGGAGAAAAATATGGCGATGAAGTTCGTGTGCTGAAAATTGGTTCTTCACAGGAGTTATGCGGAGGAACACATGTTAATCGCACAGGGGACATTGGTCTATTTAAAATTCGCATGCAAAGTGGAGTAGCTGCCGGCATCCGGAGAATTGAGGCTGTCACAGGAGACACGGCGCTGTCTTATGTACAACAGAATGAAATGTATTTAACGGAAGTTGCCAAAGCGTTAAAAACACAACCGGAAGATGCAACACAAAAATTATCTCAGCTAAATGACAGTATCCGACGCCTTGAAAAAGATTTGTCACTATTGAAGTCAAAGCTTGCCGGTTCGCAGGGGGATGACCTTATTAAGCAGGTGCGAGAGGTTAAAGGCATTAAGGTATTGGTTTCCAGTTTAGAGAGTGTAGATATAAAAACAATGCGTGAAATTTTAGATCGACTCAAGGGGAAACTAAAAACATGTATTGTAGTATTTGGAACAGAGAGCGCCGGCAAGGTAAAATTAATTGCGGGGGTTACAGAAGACCTTACGACAAAAATAAAGGCAGGAGAGCTTGTAAACTTTGTAGCGATGCAAGTAGGAGGCAAAGGTGGCGGGCGGGCTGATATAGCACAAGCAGGAGGAACAGAACCTGAAAACTTGGAAAAAGCACTGAACAGTGTTTTAGACTGGGTTGAGCAAAAGTTATAGAAATTTTAATTTTAATTAATGCACCTTATATACTAATCTTATGACAATCAAACATTCCCGTTTATTAATTCTTGGTTCCGGGCCTGCCGGTTATACCGCAGCTGTTTATGCTGCGCGCGCCAATCTAAGTCCTGTTGTTATTACCGGATTAGCTCAGGGTGGACAGCTAATGACTACCACCGATGTTGATAATTGGCCTGCTGATGCAATGGGCGTGCAGGGCCCAGAGCTAATGGAGCGTTTCCAGAAACATGCAGAGCGTTTTAATACAGAAATTATTTTCGACCATATTCATACTGTTAGTCTTTCAGACAAACCTATTACTATGATTGGTGATCAGGGAACCTATACTTGCGATGCATTAATTATTGCAACCGGTGCGTCAGCCCAATACTTAGGCTTACCTTCAGAAGAAGCATTCATGGGGAAAGGAGTTTCTGCCTGTGCAACCTGTGACGGTTTTTTTTACAAGGGCGAGGATGTGGCGGTCATTGGTGGGGGAAACACGGCAGTGGAAGAGGCGCTATATCTTTCAAATATTGCACGCCAGGTTACGTTGGTGCATCGGAGAGAAACATTCCGCTCAGAAAAGATTCTTATAGATAAGCTGATGGAGAGGGTAGAAAACGGTAATGTGAGGCTTGAGCTAAACTGTGTTTTAGATGAAGTCCTTGGCGACAATTCTGGTGTGACAGGAATGCGCATAAAAAATACTCAGGATAATTCTACAAAAGATTTGGAGTTACATGGAGTATTTATTGCTATTGGCCACAAACCGAATACCGACATTTTTCAGGGGCAGCTCGAAATGAAAAATGGTTACATCATTACGCATTGTGGCAACGAGGGAAATGCAACTGCTACCAGTATTCCTGGTGTGTTTGCAGCAGGTGACGTACAGGATCATATATATCGTCAGGCAGTGACTAGTGCGAGTACTGGGTGTATGGCCGCACTTGATGCAGAAAAATATCTTGATGACTTGAGCTAGCTAAATAAGGCCAGAGTTTCATATGAAACCACGCGACAAGACTCCTGTGGACGGAAGTGATGAAGCCTCATTATTTCGAGATGCCGTTCGGGACGTAGAGCCAATGCCGGCAGCTGACAAGGCAATTCATTCTCGTAAGCTTCCACGACCCAACATACAACAACGAAGTATATCAACACCGGACAATTCGTTTGCCAACTATAGCTCGGCATCAGAAATGGAACCAGGTGGCGAACATTCTTTTTTACGCTCTGGGGTATCCCGAAAGACTTTAAAGCAACTCCGGAGAGGTTATTGGAATACTGATGATCAGTTAGACCTACACGGATTTACCAGAGACGAAGCGTTACGGGAGCTGGACGAATTTCTTAATACTTGTAGCATGAGAGGATTTCGCTGCGTGCAGATAATACATGGAAAAGGGCTGAACTCAAAAAACCAAGAGCCGGTATTAAAAACTCTAGTTTGGAATCAGCTTAAACTATACAATTATGTTCTGGCTTTTTGTCAGGCGGGTCCGGCTGATGGCGGTAGTGGCGCGGCAGTGGTGTTGTTCAAAGTATCTGCAACAAAGAGAACAAGGTAAGCTTTATTAAATAGTCATAACTTACAGATTTTGTAATTTTTTTAAATCTTCTATTACTTCTATCGAATTACGTGAAGTGCTAGCAGATAAATAAATTTTTGCGATCTTTCCATCTGGGTCAATTAGAAATGTGTTTCGTTTGGCAAATTTTATGATTACAAGATTTAACAGGGAATCGTATTGAGCGGCGGTTTCGCCATTGTTATCAGCAAGAAGTGGAAACGGAAGATTATATTCCTTAGCAAATTTAGCGTGACTGGTAGTATTGTCTACACTTATGCCAACCACGTTAGCACCTAAGGCCTCAAGTTTGTGGAGATCATCACGAAACTTACATGCCTGTTCTGTACAGCCCGGGGTATCATCCTTAGGATAAAAATAAAGTGCTAGCCATTTCCCACGGAAATTATTTAATGTATGGATTTTACCGTTTTGGTCTGGTAGTTTAAAGTTTGGCGCAGGTTGCCCAACTTCAGGAGCGTCAGCTTGTGCAATCTGGCTTGAGAAAAACATAATTACTCCTGTTAATGTTGCAGCTATTGCCAACCATCTCATGGCATATCCCCTTTGTATATATTGGGCAAACTATGCTCTGTACTTTAAGATATAACAATAGTCCCTGACAAGCTATTAATCTAGCGGGTCAGCTACTCAATTCTTTCTTCCGAGAGATTTTAACGTAAAATGCAGAAAGCCTTGGTAGCTCAGTGGATAGAGCGACCCCCTCCTAAGGGGTAGGTCGCAAGTTCGATTCTTGCCCAGGGCACCATATAAATAGGGGATTGGCGTATTTGCTAATCCCCTCACTTACTACATTGCTAGCATATTTCCAATTAAAGTATTGAGCCGGCATGGGCTGAAGATTATAGTCTGCATCAGTTTTGGAGGTTGTAGTGTTGATCAATTTATCTTTTTAGTTTGAAAAATTCAAGAAATTAATCATTTGGCTTAAGGAAGTTTGGCATTTTTAGGAAATGATTTTAATAAAATAAGAAAAGAAATTTTTATTAAATTTAAAAATAATAACAATAAAATAATTTCCTTAACGTTACTCTGCATAAAAAGATACCAAATAACAACTAAAAATATTTCAAAGAATAAAAATTGAATATTTAACTTATTCATCTTGGCTATATTTTCTTTTCCAAGGGAAAAGTATGTAAATACTTTACTTACGAATAATATTACCAGCAGTATGCTTAATAACCTGAAAATCTCAATAAGGTCGGTAGAATATTTAGGAAAAATTAAATGGGTTAAGAAAGGCATGAAATAATAGATTGGAATAAAAATTATTGTTAAAAATGAGAAAAAATAGATTAAAGCCTTAAGGTTAAGGTCAATGTTTCTAAATATTGGTTCAATTATTGATTGAAAAATTGCATTCATACCTCTGTAAATTGTATCAACAAGATTAAAAATAATTATTTGAATTGGAGAGCTTATAACGATTAAAACAATACCCCAAAGAGTTAAATTTAAATGATTATGAAGGTTTGATAAGAAGTGAGTTTTCATTTTATTTATTCCACTTATGCCAAGCATGAGATTTGAATAGTTTATTTCGAGTTTGTATTTATAGAATTTGTTGAGGCTATAAATGTTGTATAAAAACAAACTAAAAAATATGAACCCTTGAAGGATAAAAAATAAACCAACATCCCAAGATTCAATTAACAGATATAAAAGTAATATCTGAGATAATTTTAAGAGTAGCAAAGGTAAATTTAACAGCTCTATTTTACCAATGGCCTGAAAGAACCAAAGAGGGTTTAATGCGGATAAGAAAGTAATAAATATCAGAAAGAATGCCATATATGGATTGTTGAAAACAATCACATCTAGAAGAAAAACAAAAGCAATAAATATCAGGTTCCCAAAGCCTAATAATATTTTTGAAAAAATAATTTCATTAATTATACTTTCATTAATAATTTTTGTTTTAGGGGTGATATTTTGTAAGGCATATAAATTAAACCCCCATTCATTGACTAAAAAAAGGTATTGAAATATAAGGATTCCCTTACTAAAGTCAGCAAGTAATTCAATGTCATAATGGGATAAACAAATGTAAAGTATTGACAGATTGCCAAGTATGCTAATTAATGTATAAATTAATCTATGGAAACTCTGATTCATAATAATCCGAAAGATACCGTCACAGTTGCGATTGCAATGTACAACGGAGAAAAAAGCATTGTATTAACAATAGACTCTATATTCAAACAGACTCATAAAGATATCCATATATTAATTTGCGATGATGCTTCGTCAGATAAATCTGTAGCCAAGGT
>Ga0308019_10000473_pt1 | contig 25312 bp, 21 predicted proteins | sample Neamet284_FD_203135 | JGI IMG/M metagenome (GOLD analysis project Ga0308019, IMG submission 203135) | Marine microbial communities from water near the shore, Antarctic Ocean - #284 | ecosystem: Environmental > Aquatic > Marine > Unclassified | place: Southern Ocean | collected 2014-10-01 | reverse complement strand
AATGGGCATTAGACAAAGATTTCACTTTGATCTATTCAGTAGATGCTGGCGGAGTTCCTGTGTATGATTCAGTGGTGACTCAAGTGGTCGATACCGACACCTCAAATTCTGCCATGAACTTTTCAGGCCAACGTATTGAAGCATTCCTCTCAATGGATGTAGGTGATGTATTCACGCTTTCAGTTTCGGCCCAAAACAATTGTATTGGGAGCACCATACAAGTCCAATGGGGAGCATTTGAGCAAAACAGTGGTGGCATCGTTATGGAAGGTCAACTCTACGAGCCTGAGGCTCGAGTCTTTGTCGATGCTGAGCGTCGAGCACACATCGAATTTGAACCATTATTCCCTTGGGGAGCTGATGATGTAAAGACGACAAAATGGGAATTGTGGGGTCCATTAGCCGGTGATGAAAAATTCGTGAAAGATGAAGATTTGATTATGGAAACCTCGACTGGCAGAATACGAGTTGACCGTTCAATACCAGGCAACAACACCATTTGGGCTTGGTCGGGGTTGATTCCTTTAACGCCCGGTGATGCAAATTTAGAATTCTGTATCCAAACAGTATCTGGTGACTTAAACAGTGATTGTCACGCCTTCGGAATCATACGTTTTGATGTTGAAAAGGCCGATAAAGGTCTTGCGAGTTCGACTGTATTTTTATCGCTGACCAGCGTTGGTTCATTGATTGGCTTCATGGTCATGATGGTGAGAAAGGACGAACTTCCACCACTTCCAATACTTGGAGCAATTCTACTCATGACCATTCTCTTTATTCCGACGGCAATAAGTCAGCCAAATTTGGGTTCAAGTGAACTCATCGATGACCATGCACGGGTATTTGACACTGAACTGTATGATGAAAATATGCAATCAATGATGGTCTCTGAACTCTTTGATGGAAAGGACGCACTTATCATCGCTATCGCCTTACCAGGCACTCAAAATATTGTAGACCAAGCCACTGAATTGAATAAAACTCTTGACCTAATTGCTGATGAGGTTTCGATTGTGCATGTCCTTTCAGGAATGGACGCTTCTGCAACTGACGTTTCATCAATGAAAGCAAACTACAATCTCACATGGTCAACATATGTTGACATCGATGAGTCATTTACTCGAAGTTCGCCAAATGGTACATCGGATTCGATACTAGTTCTGGATAAATCAATGCGGGTCGTCTATTCAAACGCACCTTCTGCCTCGTCAGAAGAAATAATCAGCGCTGTTGAAAGTATTAACAACGGCGGCAGTTCCAGTGCATGGTCCTATTTCTCTTTGATTTTTGGTCCAGGATTGTTTTTATTCTTCTTAGCACTTCCTCGTGAAGAATATGAGGAATTAGAGACACCTTTGCCAATCGGTATGTATTGGGGAGCAATCATTGCTGCAAGTGGTGCTGGAATCGTCTTAGTCAATCTACCACTCCTCTTAGCGACACTTGCACCAATCCCCTCAAACACTTTGTTCTGGGTTGATATTGCAATGGTCGTATGGTTGTTGGAGATGAGCCTCGTTACTGCTCGTCGAGGCACACCGTTTGAAGCAGACTTTGTAGGTGGAGCAATTCACAAACTGTTCCCAAAGAATTTCCGAGATTGGCGTGGCGTTAAAGACATGAAACGAGATACATTGATCGGCATCTGGATGGGATGGTTTGGCTGGTTTGCATTCCCAGCATTATTCTCACAAGGTGTAGGAGCAGCAATGCTCAGTGGAGCATCGGGAATATTCTTTGGCAGTATTGGATTCATATTAATCGTTCTTCTTGGAGGCGCTACGGTTCTATTGTTGCGAATCATCGCCTCTCTCGGAGGTTCAATCTCACGATTGTTTGGCGAATACGGATTCGAATCATTCGCTCAATATTCAGGTTGGTGCATTGTTCCTCTCGCCCTCTGGTCAATCGGGAATTCCGTTCTGTCCATGCTTGAAATTGGTATTCTCTGACCGAACCTTTGACAACCGTTGAGGCCAATTGGGCTGGTATGGAACCACAAATGGAATGGAGTCGAACACGAAGAGATTTGTTTTTAAAATGCCCACGAGCCTGGTACTTGCGCTATGGTAATCAAAACCCTTCAACTGGAGTGCATAAATTTCAAACCAATCGTCGACCATGGGATTTGATGCTTCGCGCAATGAAAGAAATACTTGTTGAACGTTTAGAAGACCTTCAAGAAGGTAAACAATGGTCTCCTTTACTTCTCGAACATCAACTGAAATATTCACTCCAAAAGCAAATGGACCAAACACCAAATGGCATAAAAAAAAGGTACTTCGAGGCATTACTACGCTATGCAAATCACCGTTTTGCCTTGTTATGGCGAAGTCGAATAATACGACAGTTAGAGCAAAGAAAATATCCATGTTGGTATGTATTGGACCGTATGGAATCTGTTTCAATCGGTAAGCAGCGAATCTATGCCTCTCCAGACCTTGCTGTATTGATTCAAAATAAATGGCACCTCATACGTTTTGATATGCAAAGTGCTCCGAAGAAATCCAGCGATGAATTCGAAGCAAATACGATGGTACTCTGGGCAAAATATCGTGATGGGTTCCCACAAAGCGAATCGGCCTTTCGATTGCATACAATTGGATGGAGGAGAGGTTTTTGGCATACAGAAACGTTTCAACCAACCAAGGATTCAGTTGAACAAAGTTACAAACTCCTTGAATACGATTGTCAGGCTATGCTTGAAGTACATCGATATGCACAATCAAATCTCGCATTCCTTCCATTAGCAACTATGAAGAAAACATGTCAATCGTGTTCTTTTCGATTACGTTGTCCGGGAGGAGAAAATCTTGCCATTGCTCGACAAGAGCAAACACTGCTTGAACTCGAACGACAATTTGTGTCAAGCAAGACTTGATGTAAGGTCTGCTAAAACTGCCTCAATATCACTGGCTTTGGTAACGCCGCTGGCGAGTAAAACTCCTTCAGCACCTAATTCAACCGCTTTTGCAACATCAGCACCACTTTTGACTCCTGCACCGCAAAGAACGCGTACATTTGGGTTCACAGCCTTCACTACGGCAACGGTATCGCTGACAATTGAAGGGTCTGCTGTAGTGACCGAAATATCCCCACCAATCAGTTCTGGAGGTTCAACAGCGATGAAGGTCGGTCCAATTTCTGCAAGATGTTTGGCTTCATCAACGTTAGCTGCACATCCACACATTGGAAAACCATCTGGCAATTGTGACTTCAATTTAGCAACATGCTCCATCGATACTTTGTGTTCAGCATGATTGATGATGGTTCCTTGTGCTCCACGATGAAGAGCAGTATGCGGCTCGAGCCAACCAGTAAAACCACCTTGACCGACTGGATCCAAGTGCTGAGTCCAAACTTCTAACGAAGGAGCCACACGTCGAACGGCTTCTAAATCAAAAGCCGAAACGACAGCTACCATTCGAGCAGGCCCGTTACAATGGGCTTCCATAGCGATAGCGAGGCGTTCTGCAGTTGCCCCACTTGCAGAAGCATAGGTTTTGAAATTAACAACGACCAATGGCTTGTTCATACCTTTGGCAAGTATGAAACGCATTTGAGTTCTTCGCAGGTTCCGAAGCAATTCATTCTGTTCGTGGCCATTGGCCGCCAACCAAAGTCGTTCCACTTGGAACAGTACTGCCGTGGTCAACCACCACATCTTGAAGTCGAACATCCGCTCCAACAGTCACTTGGTCACCGATTAAACTTGATTCAATGACCGAATTCTCGCCAATAACGGTTCCTTGGAGTAGAGTCGAACGGTGTATTTGACTGTTTGAGACCTGCACACCGGTTTCAATCATCGACTCAGTGACCCTTTCCGAGGTTTGGTTTTCCTCAGAGCCATACCAGGTACTTCCGTGGACCATTCCGCGTCGGAATCGCTTTTCAATGATGCAACGGTGTACTGCATCAGACCAAGCACTTGGCGTACCTGCATCTATGAAATAGCCTTCAAATTGTTGGCCATTCAATAAGTTTTGTTCAGCGAGTTTCGGAAAGACATCCCGTTCTATAGAATGCTTTCCTTGGGGCATATAATCGAAAATATCATCCTCGAATACATATGAACCTGCATTGATAAGATTCGAAAAAACTTCATCAGGTTTGGGCTTTTCTTTGAATTGGGTTATACGGGAATCGTCATCAAGACCGACGATTCCAAAACGGGTCGGGTCTTCAACTTCCCAAAGCGCGAGACTGCCGACACCGCCGTTACGTTTGTGTAAATCCAAAAGCGGTTCGATTTGAAGTGAAGATACAATGTCGCCATTGAAACAGGCGAATCGGCCACTCACGACATCTCGGCAATTCCCTAATGCACCTCCAGTGCCGAGTGGTTTGTTTTCGTTCACAATTCGGACATCGAAATCAACATCGACCTGAGCAAAATATTCTTTGACCATTTCTACTTTGTAGCCACCCGCAACAACGACTTCATCAATCAAATCATTTGGTACGCCTTCGACAACTCGTTCAAGTAACGACAAATCCAGCATTGGAAGCAAAGGTTTGGGCATTTTATTGGTCCAAGGTCGGAGACGGGAACCGACTCCGCCGGCCAAAACAACCACTTGCATGAACAGGGCGTTTCATCGATTACCTATCAAAACACCTCACTCTTAACTTCTAATCCCCTACATGTTGACGCCCAATTCGCCAATTGACGCATCAAAGTGTTCAAAGACGGGCTTTCTTTGGAAGGATTGGAGAGCATCATGAATATACACGAATACCAAGGCAAAACACTCCTTCGAGAAAACAATGTTACTGTGCTTGAAGGCGTTCACTGCACCAATGTAGAACAAGCGCTCGCAGCCTACGATTCGCTCGGCAGCAAAGTAGTTGCAGTCAAATCACAGATCCATGCCGGTGGCCGTGGAAAAGGAACACTCTACCATCCTGAAACCAGAGAACACGTGATGGATGGCGGTGTAAAAATCGCTTTTTCACGTGAAGAAGTCGAAACCTATGCAACCAACATTCTTGGTAATGTATTGGTTACCATTCAAACTGGTGATGAAGGTAAATTGGTGAGCAATCTCTATATTGAAGCTGGCTGCGATATTGCCCATGAATACTATCTGGCATTACTTGTTGACCGCGACACAAAATCAGTACTCATCATGGCTTCAACAGAAGGTGGAATGGACATCGAAGATGTTGCACATAACACTCCGGAATTAATTCACAAAGTAGTTGTTGACCCAAATGCTGGTCTTCTTGGTTTCCAAAAGCGAGACCTTGGGATGGCATTAGGCCTTTCTGGAGCAGCATTGAAATCATTCGGAAAGATGCTTTCAAGCATGTACACAATGTTTGTTGCCGAAGACTGCGTAATGGTCGAAATTAATCCACTTGTCAAAACGGGTGCAGATGAAATTGTTGCACTTGACTCAAAAATCTCATTCGATGAGAATGCTGAATTCCGACACAAGAAGTGGGACGAACTACGAGACCTGTCTGAAGAAGAAGACGTCGAGATTCGTGCGAAGGAAACTGGACTCTCATATGTCAAACTCGATGGTAACATCGGATGTTTAGTGAACGGTGCAGGTCTTGCAATGGCAACAATGGACGTCATCAAACTCTACGGTGGCGAACCTGCCAACTTCCTTGATGTTGGAGGCGGTGCAAATGAAGAACAAGTCAAAACAGCATTCTCGATTATTATGGAAGACCCGAATGTCAAGGGTATTTTGGTCAACATCTTCGGAGGCATCATGCGCTGCGACATTATTGCTCGTGGCGTAATTGCGGCGACTGAAGCACTTTCACTGAAAGTCCCTCTCGTCGTTCGACTTGCAGGAACAAATGTGGATGAAGGAAAGAAAATCCTTGCTGCATCAACCTTGAATATTCATGCTGCTGATGATTTGGCAGAAGGTGCTCAAAAGATTGTTGCACTCATTGGAGGTGGACAATAATGTCAATTTGGATTGAAGAAGATGCAAAAGTATTGGTGCAAGGAATCACTGGAAAGCAAGGCATGTTCCATGCTGATAAGATGGTTGAATACGGAACCAACATCGTTGGTGGATGCACTCCTGGAAAGGGCGGTCAAACCGTTGAATTACAAGGCAACCCATATCCGGTTTGGCACACCATGACTGACGCAATCGATGCAACCGATGCTGATGCAACGGTCATCTATGTACCACCGCCATTTGCTGCAGAAGCAATCATGGAAGCGGCTGATGCATTTGATTTCATCAAAGGTGAAGGCGTTATTGTTTGTATTACTGAAGGAATCCCTACATTAGATATGGTCAAGGCAGTTGCTTATGTTGAAAACCGTCCAGGAATTCGTCTAATCGGTCCTAACTGCCCAGGTATCATCACCCCAGGTGAAACTGGTGGAGCCAAAATTGGTATCATGCCAGGTCACATTCACGCAAAGGGACGAATCGGAATTGTCAGTAAATCTGGAACCTTAACGTACGAAGCAGTTGCTCAAACCATGAGTATCAATGAAGGACAGTCAACCTGTATTGGAATCGGTGGAGACCCAGTCAACGGAACTGGATTCATTGAATGCCTCGCGGCTTTCGAAGCGGACCCTCAAACTGAAGCAATCATTATGATTGGAGAAATTGGCGGTAATGCTGAGCAAGAAGCGGCTGCTTGGGCGGCTGAAAACGTCACCAAGCCAATCGTTGGATTCGTCGCAGGTGCAACAGCCCCACCCGGCAAGAGAATGGGACACGCTGGAGCAATTATTTCAGGCGGTAAAGGAACTGCAGAAGAGAAATTCGAAGCATTCAGAGAAGCCGGAATTGCTTGTGCAATGGACCCTTCAGAACTCGGTCAAGTACTGCTTGAGTCACTGAAGGCAGTCGGCCTACGGTGAAGCCATTAACCGATATCGATTCTGCAAGAACATGGCAGAAGCGTCGGTGTTTGACCCCGCTGTCTTAGAAGGCTATTATTCAAGCCAATTTGAAATCGACTTGTCTTGGTTGAATAAACCGACTCAACATCAATTTCGTTGGCGCGTATTGGAGAACCGCTGGCATTCATCACCTCGGCGAGTTCGTGATTCAGTTACGTTCGTCAAAGCGTTGAGAAATTCAATTCCAACCGATGTCTATGTCTCAACTTCATCATGGCTTAATCCAGTTGATCTGCCTCGACTTCACGACCTTGAATCTCCAGCACCTATCCTTTTGGACCATTTGGTAGTCTTCGATATTGATGTGCCACCATTTTCACAAACAAACATGGAGACTGCTCGGAAATATGCACTTCATCTCCACCGATGGATGAAACAAAAAGAGGGATATTCATTTTCACATGTCACGTTCTCAGGGAGTAAAGGATTCCATCTCTTCTACCACGACCTTGAACGTGGTAAGTTCCAAATTGCAGACCCTCGTCAACGTGAAGAAGAGGTGAGAAAGGCAAGAAAGGAGTTACTGGAAGAAGTTGTGAATGCTGGCCATTCGGTTGACAAGAAGATTACTGCGGATACTCGCCGGATAATCCGTCTCCCTGGCACCGTACATGGTTCTACAGGCTGGATCTGTTCAATCATTACTCTCGAACAACTTCAAAAACCGTTCAAAACATGGATGAAATCACTTGAAAGACATGATTCTGCACTTGTTATGCCCAAGAAAGCGAAAGGAAAGAAATCGCTGTTCTCGAGAGAAGTCAAATCACCCATGCTGGTTCCTGAAATACAAACCAGCATCGAAGTAAGCACACATGTACCAGGCACGAAGAATCGTTCTGCTTTTTTCGGATGGTTACCTCGAAGTTGGGGCCTGCCTCGGGAGGCTGTCGAAAAAGCCTTACAACTTTGTACTGAGTTTTCTTTAGGCTCAGCTGCCTTTTGGACCGATGAAAAGCGCACCTTGATGCTGGTTCCTCGAGCAATTCCACGCGAACATCTTGCTAAAATTGCCAAGAAAAATGGATTTATACATTTGAAAAATGAACTCAAAGAAAAAGACCATGCATGGATTCGTGTTTCAGGGAATTACGGTGAAGAGAGTGGCTGGGAAGAGGATTTGACTCCAATAAATGTACTCGCACAAGAGACAAACTCTGAATGTAAATGGCCTTGGTCTGAGGCACATTTGAATCTAGCAGAACGAATGGGGTTGCCAATCAAAAGAGATGATGGTGACAGTGCTGGGAAAGGGGAGCCATCGATTCGTATTGTCCAACGTGAATGATTGAAATGAAGAAAATGACTATATGGTTCCGTAGTGAGTAAAATCCGTTCCCACCGGAGCTTCGGCAATGACGGCTGCACTCGTGCCTTGAAACCACACGCTGTTGGCGCATGGGGACTGCGCCAACAGCCCCCAAGATGGTGTTGGAATGAATAAATTCGGTGCTGTCATATTTTTGGTTTGTACTTTACTTTCAGGAGCCTTTGTTCTTGTAATGACGAACTCTCCAGAACGTACGGCTGTTTCGACTGATGCTGTAATCAATGATCAAACCACTTACAGTGAAACTTATTCTTCCTTCTACACCTGCACTGCCAATATTAATTTTAATTACTCTACGAACGGTCAAGTCTATGAGGGAATTGCTACAGGTTCAATGCAAAGCAGTCAAACTTGTATCGATCAGATTGAAGCGAGTTATTCAATCGATTCGACAATCCGAATATACTACTGGGATGATTCTCCAGACCAATACCTCTTTTCACAGCCAAACCTCGATGAGAACATACTCTACGGATGTTGTGCCGCTTTCTTTGGGATTTTGGCAATTCTCGGACTCGTTGTAACCGTCACCATGGGTTCACCTGGAAGTTCGAACATCACTGGTGGTCTTTCAAACCGGGTTCAAGCCTTGAGTGGACCGAAATCTCAAAAAATTGAATCGGAAAGTAAACACTACCAGACTTTGCCATCTCAACAAGGTCGCGTCAAAGAAGAAAAACAAAAACCGAGAAACCGTTGGAATGGAGACCGTATGACTCAACCCCGAATTCGGAATTATGATTCAGTTATCAAACGGTTGGGCTTGAAAAAGAGAGATCTTAGCAACATTAAGGAAGCCAAAGGATACGTACTGACAAGTGGAATAATGAATCAGAGAGAGACTGATAAATTCTTTGCCAACAGCCATGTAATCAGTACACTCGGTCTACTGCCAAATGGAGAATTCAAGTCCTCATCAAACAGTCAAAGTAAACCGAAGAAAGATTTCTGGTCAAAAAGCAGTATTTCGACGACAACACAGGGTTCATCGGACGGAGATTGTGGTGAAGCAAATTGTTCGATATCCGTCGATTCCTTTGATTTCCGCTGCTTTGATTGCCGTAAAAGGTTCTGTAGTCAACACCGAGGAAAAACATTCAAGTGTGCAAACTGTGCAAATTGAACTTACAAGTACACTTGCTTTTGGTGAAGCCCAATTTTAGGACCCAAATCACGTTTTTGGATTGTTCGAAGAAGTTCCTTACCGCCATCATTTCGCATATAGGTCACTTCACTTGGACTGACATGAAGTATCCAATGTTTGAGGAATACTTCTGCACGCTCTTTGGATGAAGCAAGCTTGGAAGGAACCGTATGGTACATCTGAACATGACTCACTTCTTTCCGAAGATATTTGGCAATGACCTCAGGCATCAATTTAGAGACCCATGTTTCTTCCATGAATTGAGATGAACGAGTTACAACATAACGTGGATTGTGAAGTGTTCCAAGGACTTCTTCGAGAGATTCACTAAACAGTTGTGCTTCATCAGGCGTTGAATGGTGCAAATGATAACGAAGCCATCCTCCACCTCGCACTCCACCTTCGGGAGAACAATGTTTGGTCATCTCACCTAATTCGATGAATGAACCGGCAATCGCTTCAGACAGAGCGAGTGTAAGTGAACTATCTGTCCACATCTCTTTCTCGGTTCCAAAACGAAAGCCGCTGGAGAAACCTTCGGGAGCCTTCGCCTCAATTGCTGGACGTGATTCTGTACCGAACGGTTGACCAATACCCCACAACTCACGAGTATGTTCACGGTTACGTGAACGGCGAAGCATTTCTTCATTGAACAATGCCATTCCTTCACTTATTCCCTCGGGACGAACATCATTGAACGCAGCATGGACGTGACCGACTCCTTTCTCAATTGTACCGTCATCACAAACTCCATACAATTGCTTGTGCTTTTGTTTAAAACGTTCATAATCATCAAACCCTTTGGTAAACTCTTCTGCAATACAAATAATATCCCAATTGTTTGCAACCTTTTCAGGCCATAATTTGTCAATTCGAATAGAACGACCTCGAAGTTGATTGATGCTTACACTTGTAGTAACAGAGGTCATATCGATTAAGACATTGATTCGTGAAGCATCCCAGCCCTCTCCGAGCAATCCTCGAGTACCTACGAGACATCGAGTAAAACCTTCTTGGAAAAATTCAGTAATCATCAATGAATAATATCGAGGGATCCAATCTTTTCCTTTACCATTAATTTCATGAAAACCTTTGTGTGGACTATGTTCAAGCCTGATGTCAAGTTCTCGTTCTGCAATCCAGACTTCTGCTTTGGTGATGAAACGTTCACACAAATCGTCGTCGACAAGGACCGTACTACCGGTCATCAAAATTGGGTCGAGATAATCTCCAGCTGGATGATTCACTAACGACCGTAGCACCGAAATCGCACCTCCTGCTTCCGCATCTAAAACCCCTTCAACAAGGGTGGTGGCAGAAGTTTTTTCATAATCGGTTACGATCACTGCACGAATATCTTTTCCAAGTGTCTGCATCTCGACATTGATGATATCATTGACTGCTTCTGTTTTAGCCGACGCATACGACATTACCCGCCCCACTGGTGAAGCACATGGTCTGGAACCTGTATCAGTAATTTGAACGCCAAGCATTCGCAAACGCGCTACTACAGATTCTGCCAATGAATGGTCTTCTGTCTTCTTTGAACGTCGAAGCCCGTGCCGAACATACCGAGAAAGAACATTTCGAAGCATACTTATTCGAGTGAAGGATTCGTCGTTTTCAAAAGAATATATTTTGGGAACACCTGTTGGTAATTGAATCAAGTTCAATTGTAAAAAGCGGCGACCATCAAGTGTGAATGCAGGGTATTTACGCTCGTATTTGTCCCATGAAAGCGTTTCACCACTCGGAGACTTTCGCTCGTTTAATTCATTGTACACCCATTGGTCAAGTGCAGGAATACGACCTGGCTTCGCACTCGCATTGGTTTCTCGCAACTCGCTAAGTAACGATTCAAACTCCTCATCAACACTCGCAATATACTGCAGTTCGTGACTCGCCGGTCGAACAAAATAACACAAATCTTGGTAAGGGGCAAGATTGGAATCACGTACCAGTGCAGGTACTGGAACGCTGTAATCGACAGGGCCAAAGAAATCCTCATAGCGTTCCACATCGACCTCTTTGAATCCTCCTTTTTCCGGAGGTGGAGTTGCTGTGAGTCCGAGAATAACTGGGTCGTCAAACATATCTCGAACTTCAGTAAGAATTCGCCCCCAGTGGTGCATTAAGTGGTGACACTCGTCCAAGATGATGAGTCCAATTCCGGCTTCTTTTAGCAAAAGTAGATTCTCTTTTGCACTCTCATGTAAAGTCCATAATGCATTTCCATGTTCTGAAAACTCATCTCTTACCTTTTTTCTGTATTTCGAGAGTTGTTTCGAATGATACTTCTCATTTCGTTCAGCTAAATCATTGAGCCAAGACATTGCTTCTTCGTGGTCTGAAGCTTCTCCATCTGCAATCAGTTTCTCAGCCCATAATTCAACAGCCACTTTGTCAAGTTCTTCACCACCTTTACGAGGCATAGTCACAGATTGATAAGTCAATGAAGTGAGTAAACCTGGTTTTTTAGGATCAGTGCTAATGAATTCATCTTTGCCATCCAAATCAAAAAGAGAGGTACGTGCGGCCCATTGTGCTTGAATTGCTGAGTTTGGTGATAACACCAAGGCAGGTTTTCGAACTAAATCCGACCAGACATACAACCCAAGAACGGTTTTTCCAGAACCAGGTGGGGCAACGATATGCAATCGCTTCTTTCCAGATTCAAGTTGCGGTACAATGACTGAACTTGCTGCGACTTGAGCCGGTCGGAGTGTCCCTGAAAAATGAATTTTACCAAAATCTGGTAAATCGACCATGCCAAAGTCACCTGTCTATCAACGCGGTGGGCCTCTTTTTGGTCCTGAAGGACCGCCTCTAGGAGGGCCGCCTTTCGAGGGGCCGGATGGACCGCTCTTCTTTGGAGGACCGCCTTTCGAAGGGCCAGGTGGACCGCTCTTCTTTGGGGGAGCGTCTTTGGAAGGGCCGGGTGGGCCGCCTTTCGAAGGGCCGGGTGGACCGCTCTTCTTTGGAGGACCGCCTTTCGAGGGACCGGGTGGACCGCTCTTCTTTGGGGGAGCGTCTTTCGAAGGGCCGGGTGGACCGCTCTTCTTTGGAGGACCGCCTTTCGAGGGACCGGGTGGACCGCTCTTCTTTGGAGGGCCGCCTTTCGAGGGACCGGGTGGACCGCTCTTCTTTGGAGGGCCGCCTTTCGAAGGACCGGGTGGACCGCTTCGCTTAGGAGCACTACGTTTTGGAACTTCAACAACTTCTTCTTCTTCTTCTTCTTCTTCGAACATTGCACCACAATGCGGGCACTCATTATCAGTCTCTTTGACCAACCCGTCACAGATTTCACAAGCGAACATTTCAACATCGTCCTCTTCAGAATCGGCTTCATTGAGGTTTTCCACTTCTCCGTCTTTTGAACGGGATAATTTCAACTCTGTCATGAGGTCAAAACCTTTGAGGGCGACTTCAGTTTGAATCGCATGTTGGAATGCTTGGGTAAGGGCTTCAGGTGTATCGAGAACTCTACCATCGTCAACATAGGTCACATTGACCTTTAGAGTACCTTCTTCTAATTTGGCCTGAGGAGTCTCAACAGCAACACCTCGCTTACGTGCAACTCGACGTACAGCGACTTCGCACATTCTACGGAGTAAGGCTTCATTTGGAGCATCCGAAGGAGGAGGGTTGGTATCTATGCCCCGGAGATGAGATGGCAATTCGGTTCCAAGAGATGCCAGAACGTTATTGGCAGGTGTTTGATTCATATTGAGCCATTGACTTCGGCGTTCATCTTTCATTGCCCGTTCAGCTTCTGCCAGTCGGTTCACCATTGCGTCAGTAGGAGAGGTTGCCGGATTACTGGCAACAACTGTGCCACCCGGGGTGTATGCCGAGATATTACTCACTGGATTTTGAGGCACTGCGCCGCTGGCGAGTGAAGGTCCACGCGCTTGTTGAGGTCGATCAGATTGAACATTTGGAAGAACATTTCCTTGTTGCGGTGGTTGTTGAGGAAGATGCTGAGGTGGCTGTTGCTGAGGCATGCCTTGAGGGGGAATATTACCCATTTGAGAGGGGGGGAAATTCGGTGGTGGGAATTGACCTTGTTGTTGGGGCGGGAGGTTTTGAGGAGGGAATTGTCCTGGAGGTATATTCGGTTGTTGTTGAATGCCCATAGCAATTTGTTGAAGGATTTCGGGAGAAATATTTGTGTTCCCACCCATGGTCATATCCCGTTGCTGACGGACTGCTTCACCCGAGACCACTCCGAAGTTACGGCCGCCTGAGACTTCTTGCCCGCTTAGGCCTATTGAACCCGGGTTGGTAAAACCGCCAGCACGTGACATTTCCTGTCGCGCACCACATTCAGGGCAGAATATACTATCATCAGGAATAAGTTCTGTACAAGAGCCACAATCCATAACACATCACCCCGAAGGTTTGGTGCTCGCATAACCCTCCCTAAAGCCTTACGACGGAATGCCACAGTAAGAAGAGGAATACTATGGACTTCTTCTGAGCCAAAGAAGCGCACAATTGCACAGTTCAATGCCAACACCTCTAACCTACATGTAGGATGCTTGAATTCATTGAACACTCCAATAAGGAGAGATTTACATTGAAGTCCGTTAAAGCGCCGGAATCCAAAAGCGACTCTTTTGAAATATTACGATTGAATCGGCATTCAATGATACTCAGTAGGTCTTTTTATTGCAAAGCTAATTATCGTTGAAGTTACAAATTGCCAAGACCTCCCTCCCACAGGGTCAAAAACAGAGAACCGTTCCGACAAATTGAGGGGATTCGATGGCAGTACTCATCAATGCAAAAATCGATGCATTACTCGAAGCTACTTCTCGTTCTTTTTATCCAACCCTCAAATATCTTCCAAAAAAAGTCCGTGGACAAATTGGATTACTTTACCTTCTCGCTCGAGTTGCAGATACAATCGCAGACTCAAAGCATGGAGAGACTGAATTTCTTCTGAACATTCTTCGCGAGTACAATGATGTCGCCCAAGGCACGAGCTCATCGCTCCCAGATTTCACAGAACTTGCAGATATTCAAACCAATGAAGACGAGGCGAAACTCCTTCGAAATGTTGATGACGTCATTGCTGGTCTTTCGGTCTATAGTAAAGAAGACCAGAGGCTAATGCTTGAGTGTCTTGACATTATTGTAAGTGGGCAAATACTCGACCTTGAGAGGTTTGGAACCGCCAATGAAGGTGGGAATATTTCTGCGCTTGAGACCGATGAACAGATGGACGATTATGCGTTCAAAGTTGCAGGCTCAGTCGGCGTATTTTGGAGCAAAATGTCACTTGAAAACCTCTTTTCGTTACCTCCAGAAAAAGAACAAGAGTTCTTTGAGAAAGGAATCAGGTTTGGAAAATCACTCCAAATGATCAACATTCTAAGAGACATTCCTGAAGATTTACGTTTTGGCCGATGCTATATTCCAGAACAGGCACTGAGCCGTTACAACCTCAAGCCAGAGGATTTATTGGATGACAAAAATATCGATGCGTTCAGACCGCTGTATAACGAATATCTTGACTTGACAAATGAACATCTTGATGCTGCAATTGAATACATCGCTATGCTACCAGAAACCCAATTACGCCTCAAAGCGTCTTGTATGCTCCCAATTCTCATTGGACAAAAGACCGTTACTTTATTGCGAACAGGTAATGTTTTGAATTCCGAAGAGCGAATTAAAGTTACTCGGGATGACATCAAATCATATGCTCGTAAACTGCTTCGAGCCCTCATAATACCGGGTGGAGTAAACCGTCTTCTTCAAAAAAACAAAGGCAGTTGAAAAAGAATATTGCAGGCAATTAAGGGTAGACCTCAAAAAGGGTGAGGTATGAGGCCTAACTGGTCACAATGCTTGAACGCCGAAAACCACTGGAATTGCTTTTCCCCCTCAAAGGGAACGCTACTTCAAGGGAAGATGAGGGTGAACAAAAGAGCATGAGCACTCTTGACCACCTTCGAGCAGGCGTAATGCTTGCTCGAGATGCCGTGAAAGCAGTCAGCCTCACCGCTATGGAAGCCCTTCGAGAAGGTGCCACATTCATTGGAATGGTTGGAGAGACCAACGAACTTGTTGATCCGTTTTCTCATCTTGATGCTCCAATTTGGTCCCAACGACCACCACAAGAACTCTCGAAATTGGCTTTCCGTTACTGTGAAGAACTGACGATTCGTGAAGCCGGTAATTTCTATCATTCATTCAAGTACCTCCCTGACCAACAACGCCACGCCATGTGCGCAGTGTATGCATTTTGCCGTAGAGCAGATGATATCGCAGACGGTGACTGGGCAGACCGATTTCCGGGAAGCAAGGGAGAGATGGACCCTGAAGCTGTCGCCTATCGCGAACAACTTGAAAGTTTGCAAGACCAAGGAACAATTCTCGACCATGAGGCCTACCTGAACAAAATCACACAACTGTTTTTCTTCCGTAAAAAACTCTCGACTTGTTATTCAGATGTCTATTCGACAGACCCTGTATTCCTTGCACTCAAAGAGACCGTTGAAACGTATTCAATTCCGAGAGAAGTCTTTGATGACTTGATTTCTGGCATGGAAGATGACCTTTACAACAATAGATACCGCAGTTTTGATGAATTGTACGTCTATTGCTACCGAGTTGCTTCCGTGGTTGGATTGATGTGTATCGAAATCTACGGATATGAAGACCCACGAGCAAAGAAGTTCGCCGAATCATGGGGAATATTCATGCAACTCACCAATGTCTTGAGAGATGTTGGTGAAGATATTGAACGCGACAGAGTCTACCTCCCCCTCAACGAACTTGAAGCCAATGGAATTGTTGAAAGTGAACTTGATGGCAAAGTGGTTCTGAATAAAAACTGGGAACCTTATTGCCGAGAATATGCACGCAGAGCACGCACCTATCTCGAAGAAGCACGTCAACTCCTTCCGCTACTTCCTCGCCGAACACGTTATTCTCCCGCAGCAATGATTGCTTTTTATGACAAAATTCTTCGCCAAATTGAGCGACAACAAGGCGACGTATTCACCAAGCGTGTAAAACTGAATAAAGTTCAGAAAATCAGTTTAGCCGCAGCAGTCTACATGCGCCACAGATTACTCCCTGCATTCCTTGACCCAATTTGGTCCGGTCTTGCAAGATTTGGTTTGCTTCCTGCAGTTTAAGCAGATTGAGAAGTACTGACCTGATGTAGTCTGGTTTTGTAAGAACAATTTTGCTCAAAAGTGAATGAGATTAGTAGATTGAGTGAACCTCAACTTAGTTAGATTTAGATTGGGCAGGTGGTATGGCCCATCAATTTGTAAAACGGACAGAAACCAAAGGCTGAAGTCAATACGCTCCAAATTCCAATGCCGAGCAAGAGAACATCCCAATCAAGATTTGCTGCATAATCAATAGCAACCATGCCAAGACCGGCTGAGACACGAATTATACGATCAGTAATACCTAGATTCATACATTTCAACTCTTGACAAGTTTAACTCAAGTCTCTAGCATATAAAGACCTGTTTTCACCGTTTAATCAGAAATTGAAATGATTAAGTGAATTTCAGACGGTCCGAGTGAAAGCTTGGATTCCTGTGATATATCGACCAATAATCAAATTGTGAATGTCATGTGTACCTTCATAGGTCTTCACCGATTCAAGATTTGCCATATGACGCATTATTGGATATTCGTCTAGAATACCGTTTGCCCCATGGATATCACGTGCAACACGGGCAATTTGAAGAGCAATGTCAACGTTATTCATTTTGGCAAGAGAGATTTGTTCAGGGAACCAGGTCCCATCGTCTTTCTTTCGACCAAGATGGTAAGCGAGGAGTTGTCCCTTGGTGATCTCTCGAAGCATCCAAGCCAACTTATCTTGAACCAATTGATATGAAGCAATTGGGTGGTCGAATTGAATACGAGAAAGTGCATATGTTTTCGAACTGTGGAAACAAGCCATAGCCGCGCCCAATGCACCCCATGAAATGCCGAATCGAGCATTGTTAAGACAGGAGAAAGGACCTTTCAAACCTTTGACATTCGGCAACATTCGGTCTTTCGGGATCTTGCAATCCTGGAAAACAAGTTCACTTGTCACAGAGGCCCGAAGTGAATATTTACCTTTCATTTCTGGAGCCGTAAACCCTTCATCACCTTTCTCGACGATGAAGCCACGGATGACGCCATCGAGTTTTGCCCAAACAACTGCTACGTCAGCAATAGTTCCGTTTGTAATCCACATTTTCGCTCCGTTCAAGAGGTAATGGTCGCCTTTATCTTCTGCTTTAGTAATCATGTCACCTGGATTTGACCCGTAGTCTGGTTCGGTTAAACCAAAGCATCCAATCCATTCACCAGAAGTCAATTTTGGTAAGTAGTAATTCTTTTGATCCTCGGAACCAAAGTCCCAGATTGGATACATAGCGAGTGAACCTTGCACGGATGCAAACGACCGAAGACCAGAGTCTCCACGTTCAAGTTCTTGACAAATCAAACCGTAAGCAACATAGGAAAGTCCGGGGCACCCATAGCCCTTCAAAGGCGCTCCAAGAACACCCATTTCACCGAGTGCAACACGCCATTCATCCAAGAAAACACCGTCAGCACATGCGTGTTCGATCTTTGGAAGTACTGCCTCATCAACCCAGTCACGAACCATGTCGCGAATCATGATTTCTTCTTCTGTAAGCAAGCTTTCAATATCGTAGAAATCTAATCCTTCGTAAGGCTCCATACTATCCTCTCATGCAGGGTCTCTTCACGGGGCTTCAAGAACCTAACGCTCTCAACGCTAGAGGAAAGAATCTATTTCCGTGAAGGTCTTCATCAATCTTGCACAAAAAGAAAGAAGATTATTTTTTCTTCAATCCACGGAATTGCAAATATTTCCGTTGAAGATAGGGGCTGTTCATGTAGATTAATCCCAAGACAACCCCGGGGACAGAAATAGTTACTGCAGCCATGACTAAAATTGACATGAGGCCTAAATCTTCAACCGAAACACCTATTCGCTCAAACGATACGATGTTGCCAAATGAAGTAATAATGAAACCTTCTTGGTGTGCATTCTCCCAAACGACCTCGAGTGAACGTCCGGCGACAACTGCATCCCATGCCATTGCATCCTCAGATACAATTTGGGCAAATGCTTCAGATACCAACGGTTGTTGGCGAATTGTTGAGAATGGCGCCATGTGAATCAAAGTGGTTCCATCGTGCCCTCGAGAGACTCCGGTGAAATCACCGTCCAGCGAGGAGAGTTGCATGATGCTCCGTGTTGTAGATTCACTCGCATCCACCATATCCAGTCGAATGGCTTGAGTTCTCAACCCGCTGGCAAATCCGACACACTCATTCAAGGTAGGGTCTGCACAATCGACACCGACCCATGTATCGCCGCCGGTGCCTGGAAGGAATGTAAGTTGGTCGTTCGTCGAAAGAACGGCAAGACCGTCATTGAGTGTTGCGACCACACAAATATTTTGACTGCGATGGCAGGCGATATCGCTTATTGCAGAACTGCGAGTTTCGGCTATAGCAGTCATACCTGAGCCTTCATTAAACTTCCAAAGGCTACCATCGGATGCACCAAAGTAAGCATAATCACCCGCAGGTCGCCATTCAACTGCAGTCATATTGAGTCCAATAACCGAACCTGAACCATTGACGGTCGTTACCGCATGGTTTTCAGTCGAATAACGTAGAGCAACTCCCATATCACCAGTGATCAAGGCTGTTTCGCCCCGTGGATGCCAAGACACATCATGTAACGCAGCATTCCGCCCCGTACTCAGTTCCACATCTTGGCTCCGGTCTTCAGCATGAAGTGCAGAGACGCGATGTGCATATCCATTCTCCCCGACAAGTAAGACCGACAAGCCATCCGGTGATACCTTCCCTGCATGTATACCAATATCAGAGTCTTCGAGAGAGTCGACCAGTTTCAATTCAATCAGTGACTCAGGTTGCGCAGGTACTGCTGGCAAGAGTAAGATAAGGAGGCATACGCCCAAGAAAAAGTGCCCTCGCATGATTTGCCCAAAGCCAACTACAAGAAAACCCCTCCTACGCATTCGAACAGGTTTTTCTCATTCACCTCAACGGTGAGCCTTATGGGAAAGAGGCTCTTCGCCGATGTATGGAGCGATTCGCAGTCAAGCGTGGTTTAGAGAAGAACATTGGTGGGAATGCAGGGCTTGCACGTATTGCAACAACCTATTTCGACAACATTCAAGTGAATGCTGAAGGCGAGTTTTCTGGCTCATTTGCCATTCTCACTCGAATCAACGGCCACTTCGGCTCTGATGGAAAACTCGTGATGGATGTTGAACAAATGAAAGGAGACGACCTCAACAGTTTCTTATCTGCTGATGGTGGACGAGAAAATGCAATGATGTCCCGCCAGAAATGGTCATCATTCCTTGATGAAGTCACAGGATATTCTCCTAAGCAACGAGGCGACAAGGCAAAAGAAGATGCAAAGAAATTCTCCAAAGCTAAATCGGCCATTAAAATGGCCTACAAAATGATGGAAATGAGTAAATCAATCGACCAACCCACCATTGATACTGCAAATACTATGATTGCTGAATTACAAGCAATGATTGATTCTGGAACTCCTCCTTCTGAAGGAAAAGTAAAGAAACTCAACGATTTAATTTGAAAGAAGTGGTAACATGGGCATCGATTCAGTTCTCGAATCCTTTGTCGAAGAGAACCCACGTATCCTTGAATTAAGCGAGCAACAACAACACCGTCTGGCATTGATGGTAGGACAAGTTGACGAAACCGTTGGCATTGGCCATCTCGTAAATTGCTTGGCTGATAATACCAGCATGGCCGGTGATGGAGTGATACGCTGCTATGTCGGATTTGAACCGTCGGGAAAAGCACACATCGGTTGGAAAGTTCTCTCATTACAACTTCGAAGAATGTTAGAAGCCGATGCCAATGTACTCATCTTTTTGGCAGATTGGCACGCTTGGGTCAATGACAAATTTAACGGCGTCATGGAAGATATTCAAACAACAGCCACCTACATGGAAGAAACCTTCCGCGCTCTACTCGGTCATCCTGAAGAGGGCGATGGACCAGGACAACTTCGTTTCATTTGGGCATCTGAAATAATGAGTTCTGGCGATTATTGGGCACGTGTTCTTCGCTGTTCCAAGGGCGCAACACTTGCAAAAGTTCGCAAAACATTCACCATCATGGGCCGTGATGAGGAATCCTCTGACCATGACCTCTCCAAATTCTATTACCCAGCAATGCAAGCCAGTGACATCTTTGAAATGAAAATTGATGTTGCTCTTGGTGGCATGGATCAACGTAAAGCCCACATGTTCATGCGAGATGTTGCAACTCGATGGAATTGGGAAAAACCAACCTGTTTACACACTCCTATTCTTTCATCACTCAAAGCGGCAGGAGGTCGAATGGAGAGTTTCGACCACAAGATGAGTAAATCTGACCCTTCAGGTGCGATTTTACTTCATGATGAAGCGAAAGCCCTACGAAAGAAAATGCAAAAGCATGCTTACTTGGATCCCGAAGACACTCATTCACCTGTCTATGAATTGGCTGAACATGTCGTTCTACCAGAATGGGGAGAAATCATCGTTACTCCGAACCCAAAATTCGGTGAACCCTCGACTTGGAAGGACCTTGAAGCATTCAAAGCAGCCGTCGTAGATGGTACCCTTCACCCTCTTGACGCCAAACTCGGCGTAGCAGATGGTATTATTCGTGGCTTGCAAAGTATCTCGGAACATTTTGAAAAGCATCCGGAAACGCTCGATGCAGTTTCAGCTCTAAGAAAGTGATTCTTCTTCTGAGGAATCGACTTCAAGCTCAACATGATGGGAAAACCCTTCTTCAACGCTGTGGGCTCTCAAGAAAATCATCCGACGTGTATCTCGAATGAAATCTCGGTTAATCAGTGGGTCAACTGCAACTACGGCGTTGATGGTTAAGCAATCACCCTTGGCATATTGTCCAACATATTCATCAAAAACGACAACTTGGAAACTTTCCCCGTTTTCTGCCATGCCGTTTTCCAACATCATCGGAGATACAATTTCGAGGTATTGAACGTCTTCATAGTAGTTTTCTTCCGCTACCATCGAGATGTCTGTTGGGTCTTTATGATACGACTTCGGTTTCTTTGCATCCATGTTTGAAAGAATGATATCGAGGCAGGTTCGACAATATTTTACCTTTTCACGAGGACGAGCTAAACGCTCTTCAATCGTCCACTTCGAATCGCAATCATTGCATTTGTGAACACTGGTCTTGAGCCACCCAATAATAGGACTCATCGCTACGACAACTCCGTCGAAGCTGAGTAATCGAGTACGGTCTCGCATCCGTAATTCACTCATTTCATAGGCTCGGTTATCAGGGAGGTTGATGACTCGTATCACTGGGCGTGTTGACATGTTTCGAACCGAATATTGCTCTTTCAGTACTTGATTGCCGCAAAAAAGAGTAGGACCCATGTTTTCAGAAAACTTCACTTGAAGACCATTATACTCCGCCAAATCATCCCATTCCACTTCAAAACCAAAAACTGGATCTCCGTTACCAGGTAGTGCATCAAGGTCGTTTTTGTAGACCTCGCTTTCAAACAAAAGCCTCCATGATTCGAGAGTGCTTTGGGAATCTTCATCGGGTTCAGTTGGAGATTTTTGCTTCATGGATTCTATCGGGCAGTTGAGACGGTTAAGAAACGTTTTGATTAGTCGCCATTAACTTACTTTATGCCGCACAGCCTGTGATGTGCAATCCAACGGGTCACTGCGAGTGGAGACCAATGAATTCGTGTGCAAACGTTCAAGAATCCCTTTGAGTTGGTCGAGATATCCCTTGGGAGTGTCTCTGCTATGGCCAACATTATCGTCCTCGTTAAACAAGTACCCGATACCAATGCTCGCATCGTCCTTTCTGGCGACAGAGTCGACCTTTCTGCTGTCAAAAAAGTGATGAGTCCTTACGATGAATTTGCTGTAGAAACCGCACTCCAACATCGCGAATCAAGCGGCGGTGAAGTGACGGCAATTACCGTCGGAGGCGCAGGGGCTGACAAAGTATTGAAAGATGCGAAAGCCATTGGTGTCGATAACATTGTCCGTATTGATTGTGACGCATCACTCGATTCGAATGCACTCCAATCAATTCTTGCATCGGTCATCTCAAGCCTTGGCGCTGAAGTCGTCTATTGCGGGAAATCTGCAGCAGATACAGGTGCTGGCTCGACTGGACCGGGATTGGCTGAACGGCTCGGCTGGGCTTCCGTCTCGAACACAATAAGTGTTGAATTTGGTGAACAACTCTCCGTAGTGACTCCAGCCGCTGGAGGAAATGCACGAATCAATGTGCCTCTACCGGCAGTTGTCTCCTGCGATAAGGGCAACATCAAGGTTCGAAAGCCAAATGTCAAAGGAATTATGCAAGCAAAGAAGGCTCAAGTCGATGTACGTAGCGTTGATGTTCTTGCCTCGACTGTTTCGGTCGTAGCACACAGTATGCCTCCTGCAAAACCTGCAGGCAAATCCTACCAAGGTGGCGCAGCAGCAGCTGAAGTCGCTCAACTCCTCCGGGATGAGGCAAACGTAATTTGAGGTGAAAGAAATGACTGAAACTATAGTAATCGCTGAAATCGTCAAGGGTGCAGTCCACCCTACAACTGCTGAACTCATCACTGCGGCCCTCGCACTTGGATCTCAACCTGTTGTTGTTGTCCCGTGTACAGACGCAAGTGTCGCAGATGGTGCTGCCCAATTCTCCGGTGCAGCACGCATTCTCGCTGCAAAGTCTGATGTATTCTCAAACTATGATGCCGCAGGATGGGCTTCGGCCCTTGATGCAATAGCACCAGCAGGTATTATCATCACCTCGGCCTCTCCACAATCGAAAGACCTCGCTGCCCGTTTGGCTGCTCGAAGAGGGATTTCTGTCGTGCAAGATGTCGTACAAATCGAAGGTGGAAACTTAACTTCACCAATTTATTCTGGCAAGGCAATGCAAACTGTATCCCTCAGTGGAGATGCGGTTGTCACTGTTCGACCGAATGTCTTTGCAGCAGCAGCCAGTGATGGTTCAACCGATGTCTCGGTTGTCGACACGACTGGAAACGTCGCTACCGCAGTTCAAGAGTTCATGGCTCGCGCTTCAACACGACTTGATGTGGCTGAAGCAAACATCATCATCTCTGGAGGAAGAGGAATGGGCTCTCCAGCCAATTTCACCCACTTAGAAGCAATTGCCGACACCTTGGGTGCTGCAGTTGGAGCATCACGTGCAGCAGTTGATACATGGGATGACATCCCTCACTCGATGCAAGTTGGCCAAACTGGAAAAACGGTCAATCCAAATCTCTACATCGCTGTTGGCATCTCTGGTGCCATACAACATTTGGCTGGAATGCGTTCATCCAAGTACATCGTCGCCATCAACAAAGATGCTGACGCTCCTATATTCCAACATGCAGATTATGGAATTGTGGCGACTTGGGAAGAAGCATTACCTGTGCTTCAATCAACGCTTTCAACCATGATGGCGTGATTAAGCATAACGCCCACGGCTGTAAACACCAGCACCAGCATCATCTCCAACAAAGGGATTGGTTTCTTTTTCGTGACCAATTGTTGTCAATGGCCCATGCCCTGGGTAGACGATTGTATCCGGTGCTAACGGCCAAAGTTGAGTATGAATGGACCGTGCGAGTACAGTAAAGTCTCCACCGGTATCTGGCAAGTCTGTACGACCTACAGAACCTGCAAATAATGTATCACCGACGAACAAATGGTCTGGCCCATCATCAACAATGAGTCGAAGACAACATCCTCCGAGTGTATGACCTGGAGTATGAAGGATTTCAAAGGCAAGTGCACCAACATCGAGAATTTGGCCAGCCATCAAGTCCACATCAGCGATTGCAGGTTCAGGAACTTCGAACCCGTACCGTTGGGCCGAAGAAGGTGCTAATGTTTGCAAATATGTATCATCTGGATGGAGATACCATTGAACATCATAGCGATTCAACAGGTCAGGGATGTGTCCACTGTGGTCAAAATGGGCATGGGTATTGACTAAAGCAACTACCTTTCGAGATGGAATTTTTTGCTGCATTCTTTCATCATCTGAACGAGGTCCATTTGACCAATCGGGACCATTACCCGCAAATCGGTCGACCCAATCGATGAGACGATCAGGTTCTCCACCGCCGTCAATGATGACAGTATCACCTGTTGCTCGGTCAGTAACGATAGAACAGCGCATCTGTAAAACACCTACAAAGAAGTATTCGACCCACGGTTTACTCACGCCCATAGCCATGCTAAACCTCTCCCCTTCAAGAGACTAAGCCCTAATCAATCAAGATATGCAAGGAATCACTCGACCATTGCCCGTCACGGTCGCAGATACGTAATTCAAAACGATGACTGCCACGAGGAATGCGAACACGAACCTTCGCAGATGAAGCAATTTCCTTACCACTGCTCTCAATCCAAGACCAAGTTTGAATACGTTCTTGTGGGTCAAACGAAGTTGAACCATCAAGCGTAACAATTGCAGAACCATCTGCATCAGCTTTGAGATGCTGGTCTTCACCAGAAACAGCACGTGGCACAAGGATTTCTCCGATTTCAGTGTTCAATTGCTCGAGAAGGTCTTCCGAAGGTAAAAGTGCCATTTTGGTAATTGCATCATCGAGTTGAGCAAGTAAGTCCTCTGTATCAATATCAAGTGCTCCATCTTCTGTCACTCTCTGCGATTCACCAAAATCGCCTTCAAGTGCACTGTGTAATGCTTCCAAACCGACGTCGGCTGGTTGTGATGTTTGCATTGATTTTAATTCATCTTCCGAAAAGAATTCATTCATCTTATCATCCACTCTATAGAGTTCTTCCGCAGATAATTGAACAGTTTCTTCGGTCTTTTCAAACCACAAATTGAGTTC
>Ga0308019_10000471_pt1 | contig 25365 bp, 24 predicted proteins | sample Neamet284_FD_203135 | JGI IMG/M metagenome (GOLD analysis project Ga0308019, IMG submission 203135) | Marine microbial communities from water near the shore, Antarctic Ocean - #284 | ecosystem: Environmental > Aquatic > Marine > Unclassified | place: Southern Ocean | collected 2014-10-01 | reverse complement strand
AATGTGAAAAAGTTTTTAAGTATTTTACTGATTTGCATTTTAAGTCTTCCAACTATTTTTGGCTTAAATCACTTTCTGTCAGAAGAACACATAGTCTGTAATGACCAGCAAGTTCATATTCATCAATATGAACTAGATTGTTCTACGTGTGATTTTATTAGGATAAGTTTCGATTATAATTCTAATGATTTTGAATACTCAGAAAATTACTTTTCTTTTCTCCAAGAAAATATAATTGTCCGAAAGGAAATATTTTTTTCTTATTTTTTTAATGCTTTTGATTCTAGAGGGCCACCAGCCAATTGTTAATAATTATTATCAATTAAATCAAACATTAAATTAAATAACTATCATGAATAAAATTATAAAACATGCCTTTGTGGCATTAGTGCTATTTTGCACAAACAATCTCATATCTCAAAATACGCAAGAGAACGATACCATAATTTCCGTGAACCTTGAAGAAGTAGTAGTGTCTACTCCTTTTAAAGAGTCGTTAAAAAATAATGTATTAAAAGTCAATAAATTAAATTTTAAAAACTTAAACAATACTAAATCAATAAATTTTTCAAAATCTATAGTTGAAATTCCCGGAGTTTCCATAATTACAACAGGTCCAGGAATATCAAAACCAGTAATTAGAGGCTTAAGCTCTAATAGAATCGTTGTATTTAATCAATACATGAGACAAGAAAATCAACAGTGGGGATCAGAACATGGAATGGGTATTTCTGGTTTTGGAGTTGAATCCGTTGAATTAATTAAAGGTCCTATGTCTGTCCTTTACGGAAGTGATGCAATTGGAGGAGTTCTTTATGTTAACCCAGGCAGTTATACCAGTAAAGACTTGGAAGTTGAAATTGAAAGTTATTATAATACTAATTATAAGGGTTTTACTAACAATTTAGGAGTTAAAGGAAATTTAAATAATTTAAGCTATATCGTTCAAGGAAGTATAGTAAATAATAAAGATTTTGAAACTCCAAAAGAAAAAGTTGAAAGCACTTACTTTGAAAATAAAGATTTAAAATTAGGATTAGGTTATGAATCTAAGAAATATATCTCAGACTTCAGATTTAATTATTCAAAGACTAAAGTTGGAATCCCACATATAGAGGGCGATCATGACGACGAAGGCCATGATGAAGAAGAAAATGAGGAAGAGGGCTATCAAGACTTAATGAATTCTATGGTAACATGGAAAAATACATTTCTGTTTGATAATAAATCTGAGTTTGAAATAATCTTAGGACGCAGTTTTAATAACAGAAAAGAATATGGAGAACATGATGGAGAAGAAGACGAAGATCATGATGAACATCTAGGTGAGGCACATATTGATATGGATTTAAATACAACAACAGTTGATGGGAAATATGTTTTTCCAAAGAAAGATAAATCAGAGTTTGTAATAGGAACAAATTTTTTATTTCAAGAAAATATAAATATTGGCGAAGAAGCCTTAATTCCTGATGCAAAGAAAAGTGATTTAGGACTTTATGGGTTGACCCACATACATACTACCAGCTGGGATATCTTAATTGGCTTACGAGCTGATTTTAGAAATATCAAAAAAATCGATTTTGATGAAAACTTCAGTAGTATTACTAGCTCTTTGGGTTTTAAAAGAAAGTTAGGTGAAAAAGGTATTATGAGAATAAATTTTTCAAACGGATACAGGGCTCCGAACCTTTCCGAATTATTTGCACAGGGGGTTCACCACGGAACAGCTCAATATGAAATTGGAGATAAAAATTTAAATGTAGAAAAGAGTTTTCAGACGGATTTTTCAATAGAAACATTTACTTCCAATTATACATTTGGATTGGATATCTTCTATAATAAATTAAGTGATTATATCTATTTAAATCCGACTGGAAATAAGATTGAAGGATTACTAGTTTATAATTATTCACAAGCAGATGCTTCTTTATTTGGATTAGAGCTTTTCTTAACAAAAGAAACTTCTCTGGAATGGTTATCTTATAAAACATCATTGGCTTTTATAAATGGAGAAAAGACTAATAGAGAATATTTGCCGTTAATTCCTCCAATTACCTTAAAGCATTCCTTTAATTTTAATTTTGATAATAATTCTTTTGAAATAAGTGCTCTTGCAAAAGGAAAAAAGCAAAACTTAGGTCAGTTTGAAACTCAAACTAACTCTTATTTAGTTATGGATATATCTGGCTCTCATGACCTTAATCTTCTAAACAATTCTATTAAATTGAGTTGGTCTGTTAATAATTTATTTGATAAAGAGTATTATGATCATTTATCGAGACTTAAAAACATGGAGATTTATGAAATGGGAAGGAATATTTCCGTTGGATTAAATTATAACTTCTAAATTTTATATGGCAATTCAATTTGATATTCGAATTGAATTGCCATTCTTTTCAGAGTAATATAATAACATTGGATATTGACTATTATTTGTATTAGATAGTATTTGTCCTGTAGCTAAACTATATTTTAATTCTTCGCAATTGCATTTGGTTTGAACTCCTTCGATGATCATTGCGGAACACTGTGATGGATATTGGTTAGGGCAACTGGCTTCCCAGGCCATGATTTGATCATTAATATTAAAAAGTAATAACCCCTTTATTCCACCTGATTTTAAATAAACAGAACCCCCACTATACTTTAGATTATCATACTGAGGAAGATTTAAATTTATCACTTTTTCAAAAGAAATTTCTTGTAGAAAAGGGTTATTGTTTAATTGATTTTTTGAACAAGAGAATGTTCCGAAAAATATTAATAACAAGAAAAATTTATAGTAATTCATTTGATCATGAAAATAGGTAAAAATTTATACACTTAATAATTTTGTATATTTGTTTTATATCCCAATTGTGAGGGATTTTTTGTTTTAAATATATAACGATGAGCGATGTTTCTTATTATACAAAAGAAGGGTTAAAGAAGTTAAAAGATGAATTGAATTATCTTAAGGATGTTGAACGTCCTAAAGCTTCTAATGACATTGGAGAAGCAAGAGATAAAGGAGATTTAAGTGAAAATGCTGAGTATGATGCAGCTAAAGAAGCCCAGGGTTTATTAGAAATGAGAATTTCTAAAATGGATGCAATCATGTCTAATGCAAGGTTAATTGATGAATCAAAACTTGATATTTCAAAAGTATTAGTTCTTTCCAAAGTAGTGATCAAAAACCTAAGTAATCAAATGCAAATGAATTATACTTTGGTAGCCGAAAGTGAAGCTGACTTAAAATCAGGTAAAATTTCTGTTAACTCCCCAATTGGAAAAGGATTATTAGGGAAAAAAGTAGGAGAAATTGCAGAAGTAACTGTCCCTAATGGCGTATTAAAGTTTGAAATAGTTTCAATAGATAGATAAAATTTTGGCCTCAATTTTTACTAAAATTATTAATAAAGAAATTCCCTGCTATAAAGTGGCTGAAACTGAAAATTGTTTAGCTTTTTTGGATATTAATCCAAATGCAGAAGGGCATACTTTGTGTATTCCTAAAAAAGAAATAGATAATTTGTTTGATTTAGATACAGAGTTGTACAGTGAATTAATGGTGTTTTCTAAAAAAGTTGCGAAGGCTTTAAAAAAAGCTGTTCCCTGTGAAAGAATTGCAATGTCAGTTATTGGTTTAGAGGTTCCGCATGCTCATGTTCATTTGATTCCAATTAATGAAATGAAAGACATTACTTTTAGAAATAAAAAAACTTTTTCTGAAAGGGAATTTATAAATATTACTGACAAAATTAAAGCTTGTTTTTAAACTTCAGGAATACTGATTACTATTTCAGTTCCTATGTTAAGTTCAGAACTTTTCAAATATATTTTACCATTGTGATGTTCTGTTATTATTCTTTTAGATAAAGACAATCCTAATCCCCAGCCCTTATCTTTGGTAGAAAATCCAGAATTAAAAATTTTCTTTTTTAAAACATCATTTATTCCTTTTCCATTGTCTTTAATACAGATGTTTACTTTCTCTTTTGATTTTGAAACAGTTATCTTAATAATTCCTTTACCCTTCATTGAATCAATACTATTTTTTACTAAATTTTCTATTACCCAATCAAAAAGTGTTTTATTTATAAGGCAGTTAACATTAACGTTAATTGGATAAAATTCAAATTTTATTAAAGACGAATTTCGCTTTTTTAAGTAATTGATAATTAACTCTAAAACTTCATTAATGTTTTCTTTTTTTAGTATTACTTTATTTCCAATTTCAGAAAATCTTTTTGTTATTTTTTTTAGTTTTTCTAAATCTTTTTCTATTTCTAATGTAATATTATTTTCAACTTTGTTGTCTTTAAGAATAGTTAACCAACCCAACAAGGATGATAAAGGAGTAGCAATTTGATGAGCTGTTTCTTTAGCAAATGATGCCCAAATTTTATTATTAACGGATTCTACAGTTGATTTAAAGTAATTCACTATTATTAGAAAAAACAATAATCCAATTATTAATAAAGCTATCGGGTAATATTTTAATCTTTTAAAAGTAGATGAATTACCATAATATAATTTTTGACTAATGGTGTTACTAAATCTTATCTCAATGGGTTCATTTTCCTTTGAGATTTTTTTTAATACAGATTTTAGTTGACTTGAATCTATTGATTCGTTTTTTTCATCAAAAACGTTCTTGTGAGAAAGAATTTTACCATTATTATCAACTTGAATTATTGGATTTTCAAAATTTTTAGTTAAAACCATGAAGGCTAATTCTCCTAAATCATCTTCTAGGTTTTTATTTTCAATGAAACTTTTTTGAGCTATAGCCCATAATTCAATTTTTTTTCTCTCTTCTTCCTTTGTGAAATCTATTATTTTGGCTGTATTTATTAGAACAAAGGAAACAACTGTAATAAGTCCTAATAACAGAATTATTCTTATTACTCTATTGTTATATTTATTATTTATCACAATTTGTTAATATTATCTAATATAAAAGTTTTTTTTCCTTTACTTAAGCTCTAAAAATTATTTATTTTTAACATAAATATTATAACATGGACATATCAGGAAAATTAAAATTAGTTAATGATACTAAAGAGTACGGTAGTAATGGTTTTAGAAAACGTGAGGTAGTTGTAACGACTGAAGAACAATACCCACAAGATATTTTAGTAGAATTTATTCAAGATAAATGTGATCTTCTAAATTCTTTTAAAGTAGGTGATTCAGTGAAAATTGATATCAATTTAAGAGGAAGAGAATGGGAAAGTCCTCAAAAAGAAATAAAATATTTTAATTCTATTCAAGGTTGGAGATTAGAGAAGCTAGCATCTGATTCTGGTACTGATGAAATTCCACCAGTTCCGCCAGCTGAAGCTTTTCAACCTGCTGATGAAATAAATGAAAATGAGCCGGATGATTTGCCATTTTAAACTAAATGCATCAATTAACTAGTCAACATATCTTTCCTTCCGCATTATCTGCTAATGAAGAAGGTATTGTTGCAGTTGGAGGTGATTTAAGTCCAGAAAGAGTTTTACTTGCATATAAAAATGGAATATTTCCATGGTTTGAAGATGATGATTGTTTAGCGTGGTGGAGTCCAGATCCAAGAATGGTTTTGTTTCCTGAAAAATTAAGAATATCAAAATCAACAAAAAAAATTTTAAAAGACAACCCTTTTAAAATTACATTTAACAGATCTTTCAATGAAGTTGTAAATGCTTGTGCCAAAGTTAAAAGGTATGGGCAGAACGGTACTTGGATAACTAACGGTTTGATGAAATCTTTTAATACATTACATGAGCAAGGCCACGCATTTTCTGTAGAAGTTTGGAAAGATTACGAATTAGTAGGTGGGCTATACGGGGTTGACCTTGGGGATGTTTTTTGTGGTGAAAGCATGTTTACTAAAGCAAACAACGCCAGTAAGATTGGTTTTATTTTTCTAGTAAAAGAATTAATTAAAAATGGTTATAAATTAATTGATTGTCAAGTTCCTAGTGCTCATCTTAAAAACTTAGGAGCGGAAGAAGTTTCTAGGTCCAAATTTTTAGAATATTTAGCCTAGTTTTTTTGTATAATTTCTTCAAACTTTTCTATGCTCATAGCATTTTTTAAGTCAAAATTCCCAATAGCCTCTCTTTTTAATTTATTTAGGTAAGCTCCGCTTTTTAATTCTAGCCCATAATCGTTAGCTAAAGATCTTATGTAGGTCCCTTTACTACATTTTATTATAAAATGAATTTTAGGTAAATCTATTTTTGTTATTTTAAATTCTGAAATAGTTACTTTTCTTTTTTTTAGTTCAACAGTTTCTCCTTTTCTGGCATATTCATATAGTTTTTTGCCGTTTTGTTTGATTGCGGAATAAATAGGGGGAATCTGAAATTGTTCTCCAATAAATTTATTTGTGGCATCTATTAATAAATCTTTATTAATGTGCTCAATAGGATATGTAGAATTAACTTCTGTCTCTAAATCAAATGATGGGGTAGTAGCTCCAAGGTGAAAAATTCCAGAGTAAGTTTTGTCTTGTCCTTGAAATTGTTCAATTTTTTTAGTCCATTTCCCTGTACATAATATCAACAAGCCTTCTGCTAAAGGGTCTAATGTTCCGGCATGTCCTACTTTGATTTTTTTAAGATCGTATTGTGATTTTATTAGCCACCTGATTTTATTAACTATTTGAAAAGAAGTCCATCCAACAGGCTTATTAATTAGCAACATCTTGCCGTCTAAAAAAGACTCTTTATTATAATCCATTATTAAAAGAATAAGCTATAATAATAGACCCTACAATACAGCAATAAATAGAAAAGTAATACAGCTTACTGCTTTTTACAAGTTGGATCATCCATTTACAAGCAAATAACCCAGTTATAAACGCAGAACTAAAACCTAGTATTAGATTAAGAATATTATAATTTTCAAATGTCATGTCATAATCAATTATAGATTTAGACATGCTTCCGAAAATTAATGGAATAACCATGATAAATGAAAAACGAGCTGCTTTTTCTCTGTCGACTCCCATTATTACAGAGATTGCAATTGTTGCACCACTTCTAGAGATACCAGGCAATATCGCAATTGCTTGAGCTATTCCAATTATAAAGCTATTCTTATAAGTAATTTTATTTTGTTTTAATTTTAAAAAATCTGAAAGAAATAAAAGTAAAGCTGTAACATATAACATTGCACCTACTAATATTAAATTTCCGTTAAATAAAGAGTTTATAAAGTCTTCATAAACTAGCCCTATAAAAACAGCTGGAATCATAGAAATCAGTATGGTTAAAGAAAATCTTTTAGAATCATTCCATTTTTTTGTAAGTAAACCTTTAAAAATATCTATTATGTCTTTTCTGAAAAAAAACAAGGTACTTAGTGCGGTTGCAAAGTGTAAAGTAATTATAAATAATAAACCTTCTTTTGGATCAAAAGAATTTCCTAAAATAACTTTAAATATTTCAATATGACCACTTGATGATATAGGCAAGAATTCTGTTAAGCCTTGTACTATTCCTAATAAAATAGATTCAACATAATCCATTTATTTTTTATTAGGGTTTAAAAGAATAGCATAAACTTGAATAGCAAATCCAATCAAAACTAGAGTTGGTGCTAGTCTAATTCTCCTAAAATTATAAATTTCAGGATTAAATACATTTGGATCATCACTACCGCCTCCTGACATTAAGATAAAACCTAAAGCAATAAAACAAAGTCCTATTAACATGACTAAATAATTTTTTTTCTTAAAAATGAAATCTTCTTTTATTTGATTATTTTTTTTCATTAGTATAATTGTTCAATTTTTAATTTCAAAAATTTCTGTGTAGCAAAATAGGTACATATGGAGGTTATTATAATGCTAAAAATTAATATTGAAGCAAATAAAGATATTATTAAAGTAACATCACTTACCAGGTTTAAGCCCTGATACAAATCTTCAATATAATAAATTGATAAAGCAAGCATAGCGATAGCTATTAGTGATCCGATTAGCCCAAGGTTTATGTGTGTTTTAATAAAAGGTTTTCTTATAAAACGTTTTGTAGCTCCCACTAACTGCATGGTTTTAATGGTCATTCTGTTGGAGTATATTGAAAGTCTTATTGAACCATTTATTATAATTATTGATACAATTAAGAAAAAAGAAGCTAAAACTAAAACCCAAAATTTAATTTTAAGCAAATTGTCATTTATTAATGAGATTAAAGGAGCATCATATGATATTTCATCTATGAATTCCAAACTTTTAAACTCTTCAGAAATTTCTTCAAATATAAATGTATTAACAAAATTATAGTTCAGAAAAATATCAATGGAATTGAGTAAGGGATTACTTCCGTAAAAATCTAAAAAATTTTCACCAATTTCATCTATTAATATTTCTGCACCTTTTTCTTTTGTGACATATTTAATTGATTTAGTATAGGGCTTTAAATTTATTTTTTTTTGTAATTGAACTGTTTCGATTTTTTTTGCACTGTTTTTAAAATAGATAGTAATAGGAATTTTTTCTTTAAAGTCATTTGATATTTTCCTTGCATTAAATGCAATTAAAAAAAATGCACCCATGATATATAACACAATAGATATACTAATTGTAACAAAAAAGTAGGATGAAAGTAATCTTCTATTTTTAATCAAAATATTTATTTACTGTATGCAAAAATAAGAAACCTTTTTAACTGTTGTTAACTCATTTAAACATTTTATAGTTCATACAATAAATGTATTTTTGTTTATTATTCATATTGATGGCATACGATTTTACACATATTGAAGAAAAGTGGCAAAAATACTGGTCAGAAAACAAGGTATTTCAGGCTGATAATGAAAGTAATCTTCCAAAGTATTATGTGATGGATATGTTTCCTTATCCATCTGGTGCTGGGCTTCATGTAGGACATCCTCTAGGGTACATAGCAAGTGATATATACTCTAGATATAAAAGACACAAAGGTTTTAATGTTTTGCATCCACAAGGCTATGATTCATTTGGTTTACCAGCTGAACAATATGCGATTCAAACAGGAAGACATCCTCTTGAGACCACGAATGAAAATATTTCAAGATACAGAGTTCAACTTGATAGATTGGGTTTTTCATTTGATTGGTCTAGGGAAATTAGAACTTCAAATAAAGATTATTACAAATGGACTCAGTGGATGTTCATTAAACTCTATAATTCCTGGTATGATTTAAGTCAAAAAAAAGCTAGATCAATTGAAGATTTAATTTTAATTTTTAACAAAAGCGGAAATATTAATCTTAATGCTTCAAAGAGTGAATCTTCTTTAAATTTCAATTCTAAGGATTGGAATAGCTTTTCTGAACAAAAAAAAGAAAAAGTCCTGTTAGATTATAGAATGGCTTTTCTTTCTGATACTGAAGTGAATTGGTGTCCTAAGCTAGGAACCGTATTGGCAAATGATGAAATAATTGATGGACTTTCGGAAAGAGGAGGTTATGAGGTGATTAGAAAAAAAATGACTCAATGGAGTATTAGAATTTCTGCTTACTCAGATCGTTTGCTTTTGGGTTTAAACGACATAGATTGGCCTGATCCATTAAAAGAAATGCAAAGAAATTGGATTGGAAAATCTGAGGGAATATTAGTTAAGTTCGATGTTTTGAATTTTGACAAACAAATTCATGCTTTTACAACTAGACCAGATACAATATATGGTGTAACTTTTGTTACTCTTGCTCCTGAACATCCATTAGTAGAATTAATTACAACTGACGAAAATAAAAATCACGTAAATAATTATATTTCAGAATCTAGTAAAAAAACAGAAAGAGATAGAATGTCTGATGTTAAATCTATAAGCGGGGTATTTACCGGAGCTTATGTTTTGCATCCTTTAACAAACAGAAAAACTCCTGTTTGGATTTCGGATTATGTTTTAGCCGGTTACGGAACTGGGGCAGTAATGGCTGTTCCATGTGGAGATCAAAGAGATTATAATTTCGCTAAATTTTTTAACCTTCCTATAGTTAATATTTTTAAAGATATTGATATTTCAAATGAAGCTTTTAAAGAAAAAACTAATTTTGTTTTAACTAATTCAGAAGAATTAAATGGTCTAGACTTTAAAAAAGGATATCTCTTAGCTCTTGAAAAATTAAAAAAATTAGATAAAGGAGTACATGAAATAAATTACAAACTAAGAGATGCTGTTTTTAGTAGACAAAGATATTGGGGTGAGCCATTCCCTGTCTATTATAAGAATAACATGCCTGTAATGATTTCTGAAAAACATTTACCTGTTGAACTTCCAGACGTCGATAAATATTTACCAACAGAAGATGGGAAACCTCCTTTAGGTAACTCTGCTAATTGGGCCTGGGATTCTCTAAACAATAAAATTGTAAGTAATAAGCTTATCGATAATGAAACTGTTTTTAGGATGGAACTTAATACTATGCCTGGATGGGCCGGAAGCTCGTGGTATTTTAATAGGTATATGGATCCAAATAATAAAGATGAATTTGCATCAAAAAAGTCTTTGAATTACTGGAAAGAAGTGGACCTATATATTGGAGGAAGCGAACATGCAACTGGACATTTACTATATTCTAGGTTTTGGCAATATTTCTTATATGATTTAGGTTTAGTTCCGGTAAAAGATTATGCAAAAAAATTAATTAATCAAGGGATGATTCTTGGAAATAGTGCTTTTGTTTACAGATTAAATGGCACAGATACTTATATTTCTAAGGAACTTGTAAACAAACAAAATGTTCAATTAATTCACATTGACATTAGGTATGTTAACTCTAAAGATGAATTAGATTTAGAGGGTCTTAAAAAATGGCAACCACAATTTAAAAATGCAAAATTCGAATTTTTAAATGAAAAATTTATTGTCAAAAGAGAGATTGAGAAAATGTCTAAATCTAAATATAATGTAGTCAATCCTGATGAAATATGTGAAAAATATGGTGCGGATACTTTACGGTTGTATGAAATGTTTTTAGGCCCTATTGAACAGGCTAAGCCATGGAATACAGCAGGTATATCAGGAACATTTTCTTTCCTAAAAAAGTTTTGGAATTTATTCCATCAAAATGAAAATTTCAATGTGGTTGATGATAAGCCATGTAGTGAAAGTCTGAAAATTTTACACAAAACTATAAAGAAGATTAACGATGATATTGAGAATTTTTCTTTTAATACATCCGTAAGCGCATTTATGATTTGTGTTAATGGGTTGAGCTCTATAAAATGTAATAACCGTTCAGTTTTAGAATCATTATGTGTTTTGTTATCCCCATTTGCTCCACATATATCAGAAGAGATTTGGAGTAAATTAGGCCATAATAAATCAATTTCTTTTGTTAATTTTCCTGAATTCAATCCTATTTATATAAAAGAAGATGTTGTTGAATATCCAGTGTCATTTAATGGGAAACTTAAGTTTAAACTGATTCAAGAATCTTTGCTTAGTATTGATCAAATCAAACAAAATATTATAGTAGATCAAAGAACAAATAATTATTTAGATGGTCGTGAAATTAAAAAAATCATTGTTGTACCTGGAAAGATTATTAATATAGTTTGTTAATTATGAGTTTTAATATCGAATTTATTGGGTTTTTGGCAGCTATTTTAACAACTGTAGCTTTTATTCCTCAAGTTTATAAAGTTTGGCAAACAAAATCTGTTTCTGGCATGTCACTGACAATGTACTTAATATTTTTTACTGGAGTATCTTTGTGGCTGGTTTACGGCTTAATAATTAATAGCTTACCGATGATTTTAGGAAATTCCATTACACTTTTATTAACTTCTATAATCCTTTATTTTTTACTTAACTCTAAAGGATCTAATTAATAGTTATCTGTCTGTCAATTTGTTGTTCTAACGAAATAAACGTTTCAGTCCTAGAAACACCTCCGATTGATTGAATTTGTTTGTTTAATAATAACATTAGGTGCTCATTATCTCTGCATAATACCTTTATTAAAACACTCCAATTTCCTGTGGTATAATGGCATTCGAGTATCTCAGGTATCTTTTTCATTGCTTTTATAGCTTCTTTATTTTTTTCAGCTTTGTCAAAATATACTCCTATAAATGCTAAGGTTGAGTAGCCAAGAGCTTTAGGGTTTAATTTTAAATGATGGCCAGAAATTAGATCAGATTTTTCAAGTTTTCTTAACCTTTGGTGTATAGCAGCTCCAGAAATCCCAATTTTTCTAGAAATTTCTAAAATTGGCATTCTTGAATTATTTGTTAATTCCAAGAGAATTTGTTTATCTATTCCATCTATTTTCAAAGCTTATTTATTAAGAATAATATCATTTGCAACTCTTTTACTTGACCCAGAAGAACCTAATTTACCAATTAATTCATCATAACTTTGTTTTAAAACTTTTCTTTTACTTAAATCTAAAACATTTTTCAACTCTTTTATTATTTCTTCTTTTGTACAATTGTTTTGAATTAATTCTTTAACAATTTCTTTATTCATTATTAAGTTTACTAGAGATATGAATTTTATTTTGACAAATATTTTCGCTAAGAAATAAGTTAAAAAACTACTCTTGTAACAAACAACCTGAGGGACTTTTAAAATAGCAGTTTCAAGAGTTGCTGTTCCACTTGTTACTATTGCTGCTTTTGACAATGATAACACTTCGTAAGTTTTATTTTTTATAATTTTTATATTTTTATTATCAATTATTCTATTTAAAAATTCTGTATTTATACTTGGAGCAGCGGCAATGACGAATTGATAATCATTAAAATCATCAATGACATCTAACATAACTGAAAGTATTTTCTTTATCTCTTGTTCTCTACTCCCAGGAAGTATAGCTATTATAGGTTTTTTGATGTCTAAATTATTCTTTTTAATAAACTTCTCTTTTTCGTTATTTTTTAAATGAGTTATACTGTCTAACAAAGGATGTCCGAAGTATTTTACTTTATAATTATGTTTGTTTTCAAAAAAATATTTTTCAAACGGAAGTATCACATATAAATGGTCAATATTCTTTTTTATTTCATGAATTCTACTTTCATTCCATGCCCATATTTGAGGAGCTACATAATAGTAGGTTTTGAAATTGTTATTTTTTGATTTGGCCCATTTAGCAATTCTTAGGTTAAAACCAGGATAGTCAATAAATATTATCTTATCTGGATTGAACTTTAATATATCATCTTTACAAAACTTAATATTTTTTAATATGCTTCTTATATTGATGAGAACTTCATAAACCCCCATAAATGCTAAATCCCTGTAATGTTTTACAATTTTAGCGCCTGATTTTTCCATTTTATCTCCACCCCATCCTCTAATTTCAGCTTTTGAATCAATCTTGATTATCTCATTAATTAAATTAGAGCCATGTAAATCACCAGAAGCCTCTCCAGCTATTATATAATATTTCATTTTAAATTTTCCAATTATTTAATTCCTTAATATTAGAATGATCTGTCATATCAAACTTAACAGGAACAACTGAAATAAATCCATTTTTTAATGCCCACTCGTCTGTATCCTTACCATCATCTTGGTTTATAAACTCTCCAGTTAGCCAATAATATTCTTTTCCTTGTGGGCTTTTTCTTTTATCAAATTTCTCAATCCAATGAGCTTTTGCTTGTCTACATATTTTTATTCCTTTTATGTCCCCTTCTTTTAGTTTTGGAAAATTAACATTTAATGCATTTCCTTTTGGAATTCCCTGCTTCATTGCTTCAATTGTTATTTTTTTTATAAAAGATTTTATTGATTCAAAGTCAGCATTCCATTTATAATCTAACAAAGAAAACCCTATTGACGGTATTCCTTCAATACTAGCTTCAATAGCGGCACTCATTGTTCCTGAATAAATAACATTAATTGACGAATTTGACCCGTGATTTATTCCAGAAACACATATGTCAGGTTTTCTTTTTAAAATCTCATTTACACCCATTTTAATACAGTCAGCAGGTGTCCCTGAGCAAGAATATTCAATTTGTGGTCCATCATCAATTTTTATTGAGTCACAGTGTAATGTAGAATTAATAGTTATGGCATGACCCATAGCAGATTGAGGACTATCAGGAGCTACTACAACAACATCTCCTAATTCGTTCATCACAGATATTAATGCTCTTATTCCGGGAGCAGTAATTCCATCATCATTTGTAACTAATATTAGAGGTTTTTTAGACATTTTTAAATTTTATCAAAAGTACTGAAAAGAAAAGATTATTAAACTTTACCTAAGAGTCCATGTTTCATTGATTACATCTCCTTTACTGCTAAATCCATTATGGTGCCATTCATTATTTATAAGTTTATAATTAAATTTCAAGCTTAGTCCTACTTTAGAATCATCTCTAGAGAAGAATTCTATGTTTTCTGAGTATACTCCATTTGTAGTTGTATAAGTGCCGCCACCTGTTCCCATAAATTTTTTTGTTTCAGTATTATAAGCTATCCATTGAAAATGAGTTCCAGATAAAATTTTCATAGTTTTTCTTGGCCTACTAGTATCTCTTAATTTTTTTTCTCCGTCTTTTATTCTTGCTGACATAAGCCATGCGCCTTTAAGTTCACCTGGTTCCCCGTTATCAATTCTTTGAAATTCTATTTCACTCTCTACAATTCTCATCACAGATTCAGTAATCTGAACTTTAAAAGTGACCTCTGAACCTACGCGCTCAGAATTATTGGTATCAAATTCAACTTTTTCTGTTATATTATCATCCTTCAACGTCCAAGTCCCTCCATTGGAGTAAATGAACTTTCCAGTTTTTACATTGTATGTGCTAATTGATTGATAGCCATCAGAAAAAATAACTACACTTTTTAGTTCTTCTCCCTTTTCGGAATTATGATATCTTTCCCAAGCTCCAATAAAACTTTGTGCATTAATGCTGATTGACAAAAGAGTAAATATTATTAATGAGAGTATTTTTTTCATTTTTTTTCAATTAAATAGGAAATTACTTTTTCTGATGCTCCAAGGTTATTTTTTATATACTCTAAATTAATTTTACCCATTTTATTTCTTTGTTCAATAGATTTAATTAATTCAATAATTTTAATTTTAAAAGACTGATTATTATTGACACTAATAATTCCGCCTAGGTTAATTAATTCAGATACCTCAGGGAAATTTTCAAAATTTGGCCCAACTATTACAGGTATTTTGTATACCGCTGGTTCTAATGTGTTGTGCAATCCGGATTTACCCATTCCTCCTCCAACATATGAAATGTCCGCATATGAATATAATTTGGTGAGTATTCCAACACTATCAACAATAATTAAATTAATATTTTCAAAATTATCAAAGTTTAGTTCAGATAATAATATTGAATTGAGTTTAATTTTATTTTGTAATTCTTTTATGTATTGCAAATTAATTTGGTGAGGAGCTATTACCCAGCATGTATTTGAAGATAAATTAGAGTTTATAAATTCCACAATTAAATCATCATCTTGCTTCCATGTACTGCCAGCTACAATGCAGATTTTATTTTTTTTAAAATCTTTTAAATATTTAACTTCATTATTTTGATTTAATAATTCCATAACTCTATCATACCTTGAGTCACCCATGACTGAGCAATTATTGATGTTAAATTTTGAAAGCATCTGTTTAGAACTATTGTTCTGAACAAAAAAATGAGTAAAAGAACGTAATACTTTTCTCATCCAAAAGCCATAGAATTTAAAAAACCAATGATTTTCTCTAAACACTCCTGAAATTAAGTAAGTAGGAATCCCTCTTTTATTTAAAGATTTTAAAAAATTTGGCCAAAATTCATATTTGACAAATAATGCCATCTCAGGCTTTATCATATTTAAAAATTTATTTACATTTTTATTTGTGTCTATTGGCAGATAAACTGTGATATCACTAATTGGATTATTTTTTCTAGCATTATATCCAGAGGAAGAAAAAAAGGATAATACTATTTTATGATCTTTATACAAAGATTTAATATGTTCAAAAACAGGAAGTCCTTGTTCGTATTCTCCTAAAGAAGCAACATGTATCCAAATGTATTTTTCATTTTTATCAATTTCTTTTTCAAGTATTTGAATAACACTTTTTCTTTCATTTACGAATTTTCTAATTTTTAAATTAAATAATTTAAGTATAGATAAAATTATCTCTACTTTAATCATCAATAAATTATACAGAGTAGTCATAATGATTTAATACTCTACTAAATTAGTATTTTGTAAAGATATTTACTTTTAAACTCTGCATTTTATTATTTTTACAAAAAATCAGCATATGAAAAAAATCCAAATGGTGGATTTACAAACTCAATATAAGTTTATAAAAGATAAAGTTGATTCTTCAGTTTTAGAGGTAATGCAGAACGGTACATTTATTAATGGCCCTTCAGTTTCTGAATTTCAAGGAAATTTAGAATCTTATTTAAACGTTAAACATGTGATACCTTGTGCAAACGGTACAGATGCTCTTCAAATTGCATTAATGAGTCTTGGGCTAAAACCTGGAGATGAAATAATTACATCTGATTTTACTTTTGCCGCGACTGTAGAGGTGATAGCTTTATTAAATTTAACACCTGTTTTAGTGGATGTTGATATTGAAACTTTTAATATTGATTGTGAAAAAGTAGTTCAAGCAATAACTCCAAAAACAAAAGCTATAATTCCAGTGCATTTATTTGGACAAGTTGCCAATATGGAAGAGTTAATAAGAATTTCAAAAATTCATAATTTATTTTTAATTGAAGACAATGCCCAAGGAATTGGTTCTACATATGAATTTTTAAACAAGACCAAAATTAAATCTGGAACTATAGGAGATATTGGGACAACCTCTTTTTTTCCATCAAAAAACCTTGGATGCTTTGGAGACGGTGGAGCTATTTTTACTAATAACAGCGATTTAGCTCATACTATTCGTGGAATCGTAAATCACGGTATGTATAAAAGATATCATCATGATGTAGTAGGTGTGAATTCAAGACTCGATAGTATTCAAGCTGCTGTTTTAAATTCAAAATTACCTCTTTTAGATTTTTACAATGAAAGACGAAAACAAGCTTCTTTATTGTACTCACAAAGATTTGATGGAAACGAATATTTAATAACTCCCATTGTAAAAGGTAATTGTCAATCTCATGTTTTTCATCAATATACTTTAAGAGTCTTAAATGGAATGAGAGATGACTTAGCTGATTATTTATCAGATTTAAAAATACCTTTCGGTATTTACTATCCTATTCCATTACATAGACAAAAAGCCTATGTTGATATTAGATATAAAGAGGAAGATTTTAAGATTTCTAATTTAATGAGTGAACAGGTTATATCATTACCCATGCATTCTGAACTAGATGAAAATCAGATAGATTTTATTTGTGAAAAAATAAATAAATTCTTTAAAGATCAGGAAAACTAGTAATCACATTTCTATCGATTTTTTTTATTAAACCTTGTAATACTTTTCCGGGACCAATTTCTATAAACTCTGTTGCACCATCTTTTATCATTTGATTAACACACTTAGTCCATTTAACAGGAGAAGTTAGTTGAGAAATTAAATTTTCTTTAATCTTAACTAATGATGTTTCTCCAGTTCCACTTACATTTTGATATATTGGACAGATTGGCTTATTGAAATTAGAATTATTTATCGCAATAGATAATTCTAATTTTGCTTCTTCCATAAGTGGAGAGTGAAATGCTCCGCCTACTGGAAGAATTAGAGCTCTTCTAGCACCTGCATCAGATAGTTTTGAACAAGCTTCTTTAACAGCTTTTAATTCTCCTGAGATTACCACTTGACCAGGGCAGTTGTAATTAGCTGCCACTACAATCCCGTTTACGTCTTCACAAATTGTTTCAATTAAATCACTTTCAAGAGCTAGAATAGCTGCCATTGTTCCTTTTGTGCTTTCACATGATTTTTGCATTGCCTTAGCTCTAGTTGAAACGAGTTTTAAGCCATCTTCAAAGCTCAGAACTCCCGATGCTACAAGAGCAGAAAATTCTCCAAGAGAATGCCCTGAAACTTGATCTGGTTTAAAAGAATCTTTAAGTACACTTAGAATAGCCATGGAATGAATAAATATAGCTGGCTGAGTTACTTTAGTTTGGGTTAACTCTTCAGTAGATCCATTAAACATTATTTCTGAAATATTAAATTTTAAAATGTCTTCAGCTATTTCAAACATTTTTTTAAGTTCAGTATGTTTTTGATATAGGTCGAGGCACATTCCGGAGAATTGAGAACCCTGTCCAGGGAATACATATGATTTCATTTAATTATTTTTTATTATATCTAATAAAGGTGAAGTCGTAATCGTGTTTTTCATCTTTTAACCTTTTTTCTCTGGAGACTTCTTCCCATATATTATAATCAATATCTGGAAAATAAGCATCCCCTTCTAACTCTGTATGAACCCTAGTTAATTCGATCCTGTCAGCAATTTTAATAGCCAGGCTATAAATTTCACCTCCTCCAATAATAAAAGGCTGTTTGTCTTCTGCTGCTTTTTCTAAGGCTTGACTTAATGAGTTAACTACTATAGCATCATTGGCTAAGTAATCTACTTTTCTAGTGATGACAATGTTTGTTCTGTTAGGTAAAGCTTTAGGCATTGACTCGAAGGTTTTTCTTCCCATTATCACAGCGTGCCCTTTAGTAAACTCTTTAAAGTGTTTTAAGTCATCTGAAAGATACCAAATCAGTTTATTGTCTTTTCCTATAACATTGTTTTCGCTCGCTGCTGCTATTAAGGTGATTAAATTTTTAGAGTTTTTTTGATTAAATAATTCTGATTCTGCTTTAACTCTAGCTTCTTTCTCAAGTTCAGTTTTTATTTTTGAAATTTTCAATTCTTGTTTTAGTACTAATTTTTTAATTTGTTCTTTTTCCCAATCTTTTCCCATAAAACGATTAGTAATATATACGTTATAGGTATGTGCAAGCAGGATTAAAACCCAAAATATGCTAGCCCAATATGACCAAGGGTAATTGTAAAATGAAATTTCTTTTTTAATACCAAATAAAATATTTAGAATCAAAAGTGTAATTATTCCAAATAGCATTATTGAAAAATGATAAAATAATCTTTTTCTTTGTTTTACTCTTTTTTGAGCATTTTCAACAAGCTTGATTTGCTCTTCATCGATATTGGAATTACTTTTAAATAGCATAACTAGCTTAAAATATTAATAAGTAAAAGTAATATTTTTAATATAAAATTATATAGTCTATAATTTATATAACAAAAAACTAGAGATCGACTACCTTTTAATGATATTCAATAGAATTTAGTCTATGACTATAAAAGTAGAAACTCCAGAATCTGAAGTGCTTCCATGGTTATCTTTAGTAATAATTTTCCAATAATATGTTCCAGGATCAGTAATTGTTATACTTTTTTTAGTAGCAGTATAATTAGATGAATTTACTGTTGATCCATCTTTTAGATCCATGTAAATATCAAAAGTATGTGTATCACTAGTGTCTATATCTGAAAATGACCAAGAGAGCTCTATTGCTCCAGCGGTTACAGTTGCACCGGGCTTAGGTGCTAAGATATCAGCTGGAAAAGGAGCGTGATTTTTTTGAGCCTCCCCAGATAAATAAAATTTCCATTTATCACTAGTTGCAGTAGCTGTAGTGGTATTGGTTGAAATGATATACCAAGAATATGGAAACCCTTTTGTCAGTGTGATTTCTACGCTTTTTGAAGTCGTAGTTTGTGATTTCTGTTCTTGAGTTAGTAAGTTTTTAATTACAATTGTGTAGCTATCTGTATTGCTAGATTCAGCCCATTCAAATTTAACAGCATCTACTTCTAAACATTCTGAATTATTGTCTGGTTTTGAAAGCTTTGATGCAGTAGGACCAACTGGTCCTGGATCTATTGGTCCACCACCACCACCACCAGAGCTACCTTCTTCTGAGCTTCCAGAGCAAGAGATTAGTATTGATGATAAAACAACAAAGGAAAAGTTTAATATTTTTTTCATTCTTTTATGACTTTGATTGATTTTTTAATAGTTTCTGAATTTACTTTAAGGATATATAGCCCAGATTTCACGTTTGATAAAGGTACATTTAATGATCTAGAATAAGGTACTTTATCATTTCTAGTCCAAATGACTCTTCCAGTAATATCGAACAGAGTAATGTTTACTTTTTCATCAAATCCTCCTATCCATAATTTTGATGTTGAGTTAGCTGGGTTAGGACTTAGTAAAATGTCTTCAGAAACAAATATTGTTTCTTCATAAACTCCTTGACACTCTAAATTAGTTGTTACTTTAATTGTATTTATTCCTGAACTTAAAGACAGGTCAATTTTATTATCGTAAGTAGTAATTAGATTTCCATTTAATACTACGTTGTATTTAGTCCCACCAGTAAGATCAAGAGAGGCTTGTCTGCCTTCTCTATTTACCGCAGAAAGCACACTAAGATCAGCTGGTTCTACAATAGTAACATTGAAACATTGTTTTAAGTTTGGAAATATATCAGTAGTTAAACACACCACGTAATTAGCAGCTTTCAAACTTTCTAAAGACCATTCGGATCCTGTAATTTCTTCTGGAGTGTGAGTGAATCCAGATGGACCACCAGTAACAGCTAATGTAAAAGGAGAACTAAACTCACCTTTTATAGTAACTTTTAAACTTCCGTTATCCGAACTTCTACAGGTTTCATTAAGATGTTCTAAAGTAAAGGTGTCACTAGGGAAAGGGTTAGGGTCACAAGCATCTCCAAAGCCATCTTCATCAAAGTCTTCTTGATTTGGATTGGCAATATTAGGACAGTTATCTTCAGAATTTTTAACTCCATCATTGTCAAAATCGTTAGAGAGAACCTCTAAAGTTATTCCAACAGGATCAATAGTTTGTCCAGATGCAGTAGCAATTATTTGTAAAGGGTAAGTTTTAGCTGGGGCATCTGCTGCCACAGTTAACTCAAACGAAATTTCACCATTTTCACTGATTGTTATTTTTTTAGAAGGGTCGTAAGCGACAGAAATTTGAGATGGTAATCCAGTAATTGAAAATTCTGTTTCTGAATTGTAATCAGAGAAAACTTTGTATTTAACTTTGAAAGTTCCTTTATCTTCTTGACCAATTTTAATGTTAGATTTTAGAGAGTTTAATTGGAGCAATGGACCATCAGATGAGAAGTATGATGAAAACACCCCTCTTCCATACGATGCTGCGAATACGGCATAGTCGTCTCTAAGGTCAAGGTCAGTTACTCTTACATCACTCATTCCGTTAAATCCTTGTGACCATGAAGGAGAATCGTCTTTAAAATTTTTAGTATACCAAACGCCTAAGTCTGTTCCAATTATAACCTCACTTAAAACTATAGGATTTTGTAAAATAGCTCTTACAGGTAAATCAGGTAAATCACCTTCTTTATTAGCCCAGGTTGTTCCACCATCAGAAGAATAGAAAACATTTTTTACAGCATAATTATGGAAGGTCACAAAAATTTCATTTTCGTTAATTCCAAATTCAATATCCGATACACTTCCTAAAAATTCATTTCCTGAAACATCAATCCATTTAGCTGCGTTTGTATTAGCGTTTTCAACTCTAAACACACTCCCATTTTCAAGACCTACCATAAGAGTTGACGTGCCTGTTGCGTATGGAGAAACAGTTAAAGCAGATACATTTGCAAGCATTTGAGAGCTTGTTAAAATATTTTTTGGAGCCTTAGAGTTTTTGTCAGCTTCTAAAAAGTCATCCCATCCATAATATGCAGCAATTTGAAAGTTGCCAGAGGTAGAATAGTTAGAATAAAGTACCCCTAATTTTGAATCTAATGCCTGAACTGTAATGAATTCTCCATTAGAATCATTCTCATCATTTATTACAAATTCTTGGCCAGTTCCAAAGTCATAAGCCGCAACATATTGATTATATACATAATTTGTTATATAATATTTTTTATCTAAGTTTTGAGAGAACATTGAAGCAGCTCCATCACCACCAGAGACATCATGTCCTCTGCTAATAGAGTTGTTTTTATTTGCTAATAATTGAGTTCCGTTATCTTGAGCTCCTGCTAAAAATACATCCGCCATTCCATTTATGGTTAACGTAGTATTTTGATAAGTTGATAAATCTTTTCCTGAAACTTGTTTTGTCAAACCTTTAAACATCTCAGATGGTGCTACTCCAACAGTATAAAACTGACTGGTTATATAATTGTTGTTTCTAGAGGAAATTAATTCACTTCCATCGGTTTGAGTTTTACTAAAATAAACTCCACCGTCATTTCCAAATACTTTTTTTGAAGAGTCAACATTTCCAAATGCAACACCATGCTGATCAGCGTGTGCGAAAGGAGATCCAAAACTTCCATACCAATGTGATAATTGATTCCATGGATTTGATCCATCTGTTTTTTGTGCTCCACTAGTTGATTTGAATAAATCAATTCCTCCGGCAAAAATTGCATTAGAATTGCTAGGGTCTGATTCAATTAATAAGTCATAAAAAGATTGTCCTCTTGTAAAATCATCAGCAGTTATACCGGTATCACCATCACTAGGTAATGTGATTACCGTAGGATCACTTGCGAACTTATCACTTGATTTAATTATTATAACGGGATTCTCTGCAGCTAATGCATAAATAGTACCGTTTGAAGCTATCTCTAACTCGGTTCTTCTTGCACCTTCAATAGTATGTTTTTTTACAAAACTTGTAACCGCGGAGTTAGATACAAGAATAGTTCCTCCTCCTGTACCTTGGTAATTATTAGTAGTAGAAAACCATAGTTTATTAGTACTAGGATCTAATTCTAAATCCATTGGTTGATAAAGAGTAGTAGAGTTGTCTAAATATGCTGGAACTTTAATCCAAGTTTTACCTTGATCTAAAGATTTCCAAATACCATAATCATCTACACCAAAAATATGACTAGAAGCATCTCTATGAGATGAAACAGCAGTTGCAATAAAAATTTCAGAACTACCTTTATTATCTCTTACAACAACGTCATTTATATAAAAGATTCCTGGTATAACAGTTGTTCCTTTATTAGTAAGACTTTTTTGAGATAGAGAAACGGTAACAGCACCATTTTTTAAATTTTGTTTGATCTTATTTCCATCCCTAGTTGACACCATTACAGATGGAATTTTAATATCACCAGCTCCTTCAGTTCCTCCCATAACTATAGGTTCTTGAGTCCAATCTGCAGCTCCTGTGGCGTCTCTTTGTACTACAATTACTGCTTTAGCACCAGCATCTTGCGCTGTTTTAACTTTACTGATAAAAGAACAATCTCCTCTATCTATTAAAGCAATTTTACCACTCATACTAGAAGCGTTAGCAGATGTAAGAGGCTGGCAAGCATCTGATGTAGTTCCTCCAATTCCGTCGGAATCATCTCCTGCTGTAGACCCATCGTCAGCTAGCAATATATCCGCTTTAATAGGATTTTTAGTAAGAGACGGTCCAAAACCTGCTGCTACATAATTAAACGGACCGACATCTTCAATATTGGTAACTTCTATCGAATTGCCTTCACTTATATATACTTGCTCAGTTTTAGATTTACCACCAAAAATATTTGACCACGTGACTCCGGCGTCAGACGATTTCCATAGTCCGTTTCCTAGAGCCTCCGCACCTGTATATGATTCTCCAGTTCCTACATAAAGAATTTTTGTGTCATTTGGGTCGTATGTAATAGATGATACTGGGATGTTACTTGGTATTCCTTCTGTTATATGTACCCATTCTGAGTTTTGATCAGATATACTAGTATTTTTAAATAAACCTCCACTAACTCCTCCAGCAAAGACTGTTTCATCGCTAGTATCATTTGGATCAAACATCAATCCTTTGGTTCTGCCACCAACATTTCCTGGACCTCTTGAAACCCATTTCATTTTTTCATTTTCACCAGGAACAGAACTAAATTTAGGAGATTCGCTTCTATTTTTTTTAAGATTGTATTGAAGTTCAAATAAATTTTCAATATTAGGCCTTCCTTCAATAGGATTCATAGAAAGCTCCCACATTTTCTCAGAATATTTATTTGGCGGCAGCTCTACTTTTCTTCTCTCAACTTTAGATAAACTGTAAGTTTCTTTAAATGGACTATTTTCTAAATTTTCTTTGTGAATACTCCTTTTAATTTTAGTAGAAAAAGAGTTATAATTTACATACACAAATAAGAATAATATGGATGAAATTAGTAGTAGAAATTTTTTTTTGTTTGAAATTTTGCTCATTTTTTAATTAAATTGTTTCAAATGTAGTTTAATAATGTTTTAAAAAAAACATACTGTAAAGCATACATTCGTTATTTACAATTATTATGCCAAAAATTAATTTTTGTGTAACTATCAAGATAATAATCTATTATAATTTTTAAGGCTGAAAAAAAGCAGTTAAATCAAATATTTAAAAAAACATACGGACTAGTATTTTTGATGCAGTTTATGTTTAAAAATAAAAATCAGTCTGTTACAGTAAATTTAAAGACTCCAGAGTCAGAGCTGTTGCCATGATTATCTTTAGTGATAATTTTCCAATAATAAATTCCAGGATCAGTTAAAGTGACTGATTTTTTTGTTGTAGAATGTCCCGAAGTGTTGACTGTTGATGCGTCTGTTTTATCTAAATAAATATCAAATGTATGCGTATCGTTCGTGTCAACATCAGATGAAGTCCATGAAAGTTCAATCGCTCCTTTTGAAACTGAAGATTCATAGCTTGGTGCTACAATTTCAGCTGGAAAAGGGGCATGGTTGAATAAAGCTTCACCAGATAAATAAAATTTCCAAGACTCACTTTTTGCAACTTTCGAAGTAATATTATTACTTGATATTACTTTCCAAGAGTATGGTTGTCCTTTGGTTAGTGTAACCTCCTTTAAATTAGTTGTTGATGCTTTGGTAACAGTATCATTTGATAAAAGATTGATTATCTCAATACTGTAACTATCAGTATTGTCAGACTTAATCCATTCAAATTTAACAGCATCGACTTCTAAACATTCTGAGTTATTTGCTGGTTTTAAAAGAGTTGCTTTTGAAGGATCTACAGGCACTCTTATTTTATACTCACTTTCTGAGCAAGAGGTTAATATTATAGAAAAAAGACAAAATGTTGCAATTAATATTTTTTTCATTCTTTTATTACTTTAATTGATTTTTTAACTGTTTCTGAATCTACTTTAAGTATATACATCCCAGACTTAACGTTGGAGAAAGGAACATTTAATGACCTTGAATAAGGCACCTTATCCTTTCTGGTCCATATTACTCTTCCGGTAATATCAAATAGTGTGATATTTATATTTTCATCAAATCCACCTACCCACAATTTGGAAGAAGCATTTGCTGGGTTAGGACTTAGAAGAATATCTTCAGAGATGAAGATTGTTTCTTCAAAAATTCCT
>Ga0308019_10000468_pt1 | contig 25405 bp, 22 predicted proteins | sample Neamet284_FD_203135 | JGI IMG/M metagenome (GOLD analysis project Ga0308019, IMG submission 203135) | Marine microbial communities from water near the shore, Antarctic Ocean - #284 | ecosystem: Environmental > Aquatic > Marine > Unclassified | place: Southern Ocean | collected 2014-10-01 | reverse complement strand
ACCCAAATATATTAAACAACCCAATTAACGATAAACTAATAACCGCAACTTTGGCATCAAAACCATTGTCAGACAAATAGGCAGGCATGTGCACTGTAATGAATGCTAATTGGAAGCCGCAGACAAAAAAACCTGCAATAAGTAACCAGTAATGAACATGCCCACTGGCCTCTTTTAATGCTTCAGACAAGGTTTGATCTTGCTCTGAGCCTATCGTTGCAGACACTTGACCATCATTACGAAAAGGCCGTGACAAAAGCAACATACACAAAGAACCACCAGCCAAAATTATCAGCGTAATTTGCCATCCGTAGGCTGCAATAAACTCTTGTGCTACTGGAATCACTAGTAGTTGGCCAAAGGAGCCTGCAGCAGTGCCTAAACCTAGGGCCAAACCGCGCTTTTCTTCACTCACCATTCTAGCTAAAGCGGGTAGAATGACACCAAAACCTGTGCCTGCAATACCCATACCCACTAGAATACCCGCACCTATATGTAGGCCCCAGTAGCTGTCGGCTGTGGCTGTAATATACAGGCCTAATGCATAAGCGATTGAACCAATATAAATAGTTTTAGACGTGCCAAAACGATCAGCTATAGCCCCAGCAATGGGCTGAAATAATCCCCAACATAGGTTCTGCAAAGCCAAAGACAATGCAAACACTTCACGTCCGTAGCCAAACTCACTGGATATAGGCTCCATAAAGAAGCCAAATGATGCGCGCATGCCAAAGTTTATAGCGAGCAATACGCAGGCAGAAATAACAACGAAGCTAAGTAGCTTTACTGGTTTAGACATTACTTACACGATTCCATTTCGAAACAAATCCTTTTGTATATAGCCCTAATGGCTGACCGCTGATGCTGACAATTAATCTCTAAAATTACTAAACTGCAGCGGCATGTCAAATTCACCTTCACGTAAACAGGCAATCGCTTCTTGCAAGTCGTCGCGCTTCTTGCCTGTTACTCGTACTTGGTCGCCCTGCACTTGGCTTTGTACTTTGATCTTTTGCTCTTTTAGAAATTTAACCACTTTTTTTGCCAACTCTTTTTCTAAGCCAGATTTCATCAATACCACTTGGCTGCTTTTCATATTGGTGGTTTCTGGGTCTTTGACTTCTAAGCAACGGATATCAATACCACGCTTAATGAGTTTTTCATGCAAAATGGGTAACATTTGCTGCAACTGAAACTCCACATCGGCGCGCATGGTAACCATATCTTCGCCTTGATCAAAACTGGCATTAACCCCTTTAAAGTCATAACGGGTAGTCACTTCACGGTTAGCTTGGTCTAGGGCATTAGATACTTCATGGCTATCGAGTTCGGAAACCACGTCAAATGATGGCATTAGTTAATTCCTTTGTTAAAATAGAATGAGACCTTTAAGGTCTCAGAACACAAATCTTAATGGTAATATTGTAACCCATGACTAGTCTTTCATCCTACCCTTGGCACATTTGTGGTGTCGGTGCCATTGGCAGCCTTTGGGCCAGCACTTTGATCACCCGTGGATCAAACGTCACTTTGTTATTAAGAGACACAGACCAACTGACGCAATACCAAACCGCAGGTGGCGTAAACTTGCTGGAAGATGATGGCCAGATACATACCCAACCGAACGCACTGATCCCAAACAGCCCACCCCATGAACAAATCAAACACATGTTAGTGTGTTGCAAATCTTACGCCACTTTAGGTGCGGTATTGCCCTGGCGTAAACACTTGGCAGATGATGCCCAGATTGTACTGTTACAAAATGGTATGGGCAGTGCCCAAGCATTACAACGAGTGATGCCAAACGCCAACATTTATTGTGCAATCAGTACCGACGGTGCATGGCGCAAGGGGCCTTTTGATGTCGTCCGTGCAGGCATTGGTGAAACCTTTATAGGGTGTTTTAGCGACCATTTACTTGAAGCAGAAATACCGTCATCTATACAAAGCCTGCTTGATACCAGCCACGGCAGTCATGAAATCAAAAACAACCCATTCACACCAATCCTCAACATTTCTTGGCATACGGACATCCGCACACCCATGTGGCACAAGTTAGCCATTAATAGTGTGGTTAATGCTCTCACCGCCATCTACCAATGCTCTAACGGCGAGTTGATTAATCATCCCAAAGGTAGGCTGCGCTTGGAGCAGTTATGTATAGAAACCCAAGACGTTATGGCCCGCGTTGGCATAGCGCCTTTGGGACAAGGTTTACTCCAAACAGTAGTGCGGATTTTGCAGCAAACAGCTCTCAATAAGTCGTCTATGTTACAAGACTGCGAAGCAGGCCGCCCAACAGAAGTTGCAGCAATCAATGGCTACATTATTGAGCAAGGCGCGCTGTATCACTTGCCTTGTGCAGGCCATAAACAGGTTTGCGAAAATTTACGGCGCATATATGCAAGTTAAACCTTGCCCTTAAATAGGCAACTCCCCGTATAATAAGCCTTTATTCGCTACTAAATGGCTGGCTCACTATGTTGGTTGTTCGCCCTATTGGTCCACAAGACCAAGACGCTTTGTATCAAATAGCCGTAGATTCTGGTGTAGGTTTTACGTCCTTACCTATTAACCGTGATGTTTTAAATGAAAAGATTGCGCGTTCTGTGGCGTCTTTTGCCAAACAAGTGGTTCAGCCATATGACGAAGGTTACTTATTCGTCCTGGAAGATACACTAACAGGTGAGGTGATAGGCACCACTGCTGTGGAAGCCAGTGTAGGCACCCGTGCACCTTTTTACCATTATCACCGCCAGACTGTGGTACATGCGTCACCCACCTTAGAAGTACACAACAAAATGGAAGTACTTACCTTGTGCAACCATTACACCGGCTGCGCTGAAGTGTGTACCTTATTCTTACAAGAAGCACATCGTTGTGGCACCAATGGACGCCTTTTGTCCAAAAGCCGCTTTTTGTTTATGGCTCAATTTGCCGAACGATTTGGCACCAAAGTGATTGCGGAAATGCGTGGTGTTAATGATGCCAGCGGTAACTCTCCTTTTTGGCATTGGTTAGGCACACATTTTTTCTCTATGGAGTTCAAGCAGGCAGACTACCTAGTAGGCTTAGGCAACAAGGTATTTATTGCTGAGCTGATGCCTAAGTATCCTCTTTATGTGAATCTGCTGAGCCCTGAGGCCCAAGCGGTCATTAGCCATGTCCATGAAAAAACCCGCCCTGCTCTTCGATTACTAGAAAAAGAAGGTTTTCAGCATATGGGTTATGTGGATATTTTTGATGCAGGCCCTACGGTAGAAGCCCAGCTTAAAGATGTGAGTTCTGTTAGAAATAGCGAAGTGTTCCCCACTAAAATAGCCCAACCCACAGATGATGCCGAGTTATTTTTAATGAGTAATACCGAACTAACAAACTTCCGCAGCAGCATTGTACCTGTATCGTTTGACGACATGGGCAACGCTATCATTAGCCAAGAAACTGCACGAGGCCTGCAATTACAAAATAAAGACCTCTGCCGTTTAGTAGCCGTAAAGGCTTACTACAAAACCTTACAACGCCTGTAACCCCTACCTGTAACTCGTAAAAGGGAGTATTTATGACTGTTCGTATTAAATCTGGCGGCCAACTTGTTGTCGACGCCTTAGAAGCCCACGGCGTTAAGCAGCTATTCTGTGTACCGGGTGAAAGCTACTTAGAAGTACTGGACGCCCTACACGACAGCCCTATTAACGCCACTAGTGCTCGCCAAGAAGGTGGCGCTGCAATGATGGCAGAAGCATGGGGTAAGCTCCATGGAACGCCTGGTATTTGTTTTGTCACCCGAGGCCCAGGTGCTACCAACGCCAGTGCTGGTATCCATGTGGCACAACAAGATTCCACACCAATGATTTTATTTATTGGCCAAATAAATAGCCAATTACGCCACCGAGAAGCTTTTCAAGAAGTGGATTACGGCCAATATTTAGGTTCTATGGCTAAGTGGGTTGCAGAAATAGATTCTGCAGATCGTATCACTGAGATGGTGAGCCGAGCTTGGTCTGTAGCCACTAGTGGTCGTCCTGGCCCAGTGGTATTAGTGTTACCAGAAGACACTTTGTCTGGCACAGCCACAAGCTCCGCCATCAAGCCTTTTAAGCCGTTAGAGACCTACCCTAGCCAAGCCGATTTGCAGCAAATGGCTGAGATGATTGAACACGCGGCTAACCCCATCCTAGTATTAGGTGGTAGCCGTTGGTGTGCAGATTCAGTGGCGAAAGTAGAGGCCTTTGCAGAACAATTTTGTGTGCCAGTAGCATGTTCATTCCGGCGCCAAATGTTGTTTAACCATAACCACCCTCACTACGCTGGCGATGTTGGTTTAGGCATAAACCCTAAATTAAGTGCTGCTATAGCCGACGCAGACTTAGTGATCCTAATGGGCGGCCGCTTCTCAGAAGTACCCTCGCAAAATTATGAACTGTTAGGGGTACAGGGTGCTAAGCAACAACTCATCCATATTCATGCATCAGCAGAGGAATTGGGACGGGTATATCGCGCAGACTTAGCCATTCACGCCAGCCCTAAAGCCATAGCACAAGGCCTTTGTGGCCTGACACCTACACGAAGGATGACGCAACAGCGTTTAGACCACGTAGCGCAGTGTCATAGCAACTACCAAACGTGGTCTAGTTTGCCCACTAAAGCACACCCTGGTGATGTGCAAATGCCCGCTATCATGGCGCATCTTGCGGCAACCCTTCCCTGCGATTCTATTATCACTAACGGTGCCGGCAACTATGCCACCTGGATTCACCGGTTTTGGAGGTTTTCTCAATACGGCACCCAACTTGCGCCAACCAGCGGTTCAATGGGCTATGGCTTACCTGCAGCTGTTGCAGCAAAAATAGCTTTCCCCAACAAAAGTGTAGTGGCTTTTGCTGGCGACGGTTGTTTCCAAATGACCATGCAAGAATTTGGCACTGCAGTACAAGAACAGGCTGCGATTATTGTATTGGTGATCGACAACGGTATGTATGGCACCATCCGTATGCACCAAGAACGTCACTTTCCTAGCCGTGTAAGTGCTACAGATCTAGTTAACCCTGACTTTTGCGCCCTTGCAAAAGCCTACGATGCTTTTGCAACTCAGGTGACTAAGAGCGAGCAATTCCCTCAAGCTTTGAGTGATGCAATGTCTGCCAATAAACCAGCTTTGATTCACATTAAACTCGACCCACAAGCTTTAACGCCAAACAAAACCCTCAACCAAATTCGTGACAACGCATAAGGTTTATAAATAACGAGTATGACCGTTTAGTCCCTACTAAAGTCGAATACAGACTAATAACTGCAAAACAACTCAGCTATGATGCTCTCAATAATAAAACTTACTGGGAGCCTCTCATGGCCGAACTATCTCTAAGTCGCTCAAAGCGCATCATTAACGCTACCCTTGCCAAGGGCAAGGAACTTGGATTCAACCCTTTATCTGTAGTGGTATTGGACTCCGGCGGCCATGTAAAGGCATTTGAACGCCAAGACGGCGCCTCACCAGGACGTTTTTCTATTGCCCAAGCTAAGGCTTATGGCGCGGTCATGCTCGGTATGCCGGGAAGTGCACAAATGGCCAGGGCCGAAGCTCAACCTTATTTTATTGTGACTGCTAATGCTGCCTTAGACGGCAAAATGATTCCCGTACCTGGTGGTGTCTTGATCCAAAACGAACGTGGCCAAACTTTAGGCGCACTTGGTGTAACGGGCGATACTTCAGACAACGATTTAATCGCTGCGGTTGCAGGTATCGAAGCTGTAGGTCTAGTGGCCAAAGGCTAAATATGCCATGATGAGTGCTTGAGTTATCCTACAAAAGCACACTAATGACACAACTCCTTCACGCTTCAAAAGAACAGATGCAAAGCTGGCGTCGCCACTTGCATCAACACCCAGAAACTGAATTTTCAGTGTTTGATACAGCCGCTTTTGTAGTACAAAAACTCACTGAATTTGGTCTTGTTGTACATGAAGGTGTTGGCCAAATAGGTATCGTTGGTCAGTTAACCAAAGGGTCGTCCAACAAAGCTATTGGCTTAAGGGCCGACATGGATGCATTAGCTATCCAAGAGCTTAACGAGTTTCCTCACAAATCTCTAAATGATGGACGCATGCACGCCTGTGGCCATGATGGCCATACCACCATGTTGTTAGGTGCTGCCCAAGAATTAGCTGAACACAGTGAGTTTGACGGTACCATCTATTTTATATTCCAGCCAGATGAAGAGCACGGCGCTGGCGCCCAAGCCATGATAGACGATGGCTTGTTCGAGCGTTTCCCGATGCAAGCCATTTATGGCCTCCATAACATGCCCGGCATGGCCGCTGGCCACATGGCCATGAATTCTGGTGGCGTAATGGCCAGTGAGGACAATTTTAAGATTGTCATTAAAGGCCGTGGCGGTCACGCTTCACAACCTCATCACCACATTGACCCTCTCGTGATAGGTGCAGAAATTTTACTTGGGTTACAGACTATTGTGTCTCGTAGTATAAACCCAGAGCAGCAAGCCGTAGTCTCAGCTACCGAATTCGTCACCGATGGTGCAGTCAATGTTATACCAAGTACAGTCACTATCACTGGTGATTGCCGCAGTTTCTCTGATGAGGTGCAAGATATCATCGAAGCGCGCATGGGACGGCTTGTAGCAGGTATCTGCCAGGCCCATGGTGCCGAGCATGAATACACCTACGAACGCGTATTCTGGGCTACCATTAACACCGAGAAAGAAACCCAAGCTGCAGGAAAAGCCGCGCTTTCTTTGCTAGGTGCTGATTTAGTAGATTTAGCCTGTCGCCCTAAGACCATCTCTGAAGATTTTTCAAGCATGCTGCGTGTTAAAGATGGCTGCTACGTCTTTTTGGGTAATGGCATTGATAGCGTAGGTGGTTGCATGTTGCACAATCCCCACTATGATTTTAATGATGACATTTTGGAAACTGGCGCTGCTTACTGGGTGACTCTAGCACAGCAGGAGTTAGGTGAAGTAGCGGGCTTGGTATGAACCGTAGAATGCCACCCTTAAACGCGCTTAAAGCCTTTGAAGCTGCCGCTCGCCATTTAAGCTTCACTGCAGCATCTGCAGAGCTTAATGTAACCCAAGCGGCCATTAGTCACCAAGTAAGGACACTAGAAAACTACCTTGGCTTAAACCTGTTTAACCGGTCTCATCAACGCCTTGCTCTCACTAATGCAGGCAAGTCCTATTTACCTATGTTAACCACGTCATTCGACTTGATAGGCCAAGGTTACAAGGAAATCATTACCGATAAGACATCCACACACCTTAATATTCAAGCACCTTCGTCATTTTCTGTGCAATGGTTGCTCCCTAGAATAGCTGACTACCAAAAGCAGAACCCTAGTATTGATGTGCATTTATCAGCTCAAGATAACGACATTGGTTTTTTCCCCGATGCGTTTGATATTGAAATTAGATATTTGTTGGAACCTTGCCAGAAAAGTGACAGCACGCTACTGTTTGCAGAGGAGATATTTCCGGTCTGCAGCCCAGCATTGTTAGCTGGTCCTGAGCCGTTGTTGCAACCATCTGACTTAGCCAATCACAAATTACTGCACATTAACTTTTACCCAGAAGACTGGGCCATGTGGTTAGCCCACGCTGGCGTTACTAGTGTTAATTCTGAGCTGGGTCATCGTTTTGATCAATCCATGCTCACTTTAAAATCTGCTATATATGGGTCTGGCATTGCCTTAGCTAGGTCCCCCATTGTCAATCACAAACTTGCCAACGGCTCATTAGTAGAACCTTTCAATATCCGCTTAGCCAGCCAAGGTGGCTACTGGCTCACTACCAAATCTGACCTGACCACCTGCCCCCACGTCGCTGACTTTAAGCACTGGTTGTTAGAAGAATGCCATCCAAATGAAACTCCCAACAGCCTAAGCTAACGCGGTTGTGTATTGCGATCTTCTGGAAGACGCTGTGTTGGACCATCTGGATGGAACAACCAACCGGTCAAGCTGCGGTCATCATTGCGCATGTGCCAGTTAAGCATCTTTTGTGTATACGCTAGTGTCACCCCAATATAATCTGGGTGTTGTGCTAAGTTATTGAGCTCACCTGGGTCATTCCGAAGGTCAAACAATAACGCTGGCAGTTGATTAAAGTGCACGTACTTATAATCATAGTCACGAATTACTGTCAAAGAACACTCGTCTAGAGACAGCCCAAAATGTTCTTCTGGTTTACCTTGCAGCACGTCGCGAAAGTCATATTCCCAATGTACACAAGTACGCCAAGCAAAGTCAGACTTAGATTCAAGGAACGGCCGTAGACTGTAGCCGTCACATTGTACCGGCGGCACTGCCCCTAAAAGATCTAATATGGTGGGCATCAAATCAATATTTTCACTAAATTTTGACACCTGTGTACCACGACTGTCATCCCATTCGGACCCCGGTGCACGAACAATCAAAGGAATATGATAAGACTGATCGAAAAAGCCTAATTTGCTTAATAAATAGTGGTCGCCTAGTTGCTCTCCATGATCAGAGCTAAATACAATTAGAGTAGTTTCCAATAAGTTTCGCTGGGTTAAAAAATCTAACAAGCGCCCCATTTGCGCGTCCACCTCAGACATCATGCCGTAGTATGTGGTTTTAAGTTGATGTAGGTCTTCGTCATTAATGGTGGGCATGAGCGACTCACCGTAACTTGGTTGTTGCGCCAATTTTTGATCAATTACAAACTCAACATAGGGGTGTTGAGCCTTCTCCTGAGCCAGGCTGGCGTGGCGTATAGGTGCCTCTGTCTGCACAGATTTATACATACTATGATAGGGTTCAGGCACTAAAAAAGGCGGATGAGGGCGCAGCCAAGAAAGGTGAATAAACCAGGGGTTATCCTCTTTCGCGTCAATGTATTGCATTACTTTTTCATTAAGAAAAGCGGTTTCTGTGTGTTCAGCAGAGTAAGGAGCTGGGAGGTAACCTACACCGCGCTTATCTTCCTTGTGTTGCTCATCAAACTGACGGTAAATCTCCCCACATTGAGCATCTCCAGGGGTGGAATAGCCTTTATCAGCTAACCACTGGACCCATGCAAGCGGATCCTCTGTTAAGCCTTGCTCTAAACTGTACCCAGGCAGTACCGTTTCATAACTTGTACGTCTGGAATCATTTTCGGCTAAGTCCCGTGGATCAAGAGCTGTATCGGTGTAGCCAAATAAAACTGGGTCGAAGCCACATTGCCGTGCTTCCTGGGCCATATTGGTAAAACGACGATTCAAAGGTGTACCGTTATCGCAAACCCGATGATTTTTTAAGTACATGCCCGTATGAATTGATGCACGAGATGGGCTACAAGGGGTAGTTTGAGCATAATGTTGTGAGAACAACACACCAGAAGCTGCCAATTTATCTAAGTTAGGTGTTTTGACCACCGGGTGACCCAACGCTGAGAGACAGCTTCCGCGCCATTGGTCAGCAGTAATAAACAATACATTTTTAATCATGCCTAACTTCACTCCAGATTGATGATCACTAATGACGCAAAATATAAACTACAGTAAGTCATTGCGTAATCAAAAATTAATAATAACGATGATGAAATATACTAATAGGGGCCCAATTACGCACAAAAAACACCCTTTAGAAGGCATTTTCGGCACATATTACCAATTCTAATTTGACCCATAAGATATTTACGTTTGACCCTTTAAGCAAAAAAACAGATTCTATTAAAAATATAATGATCATGTCTAATCAATTGGCTGGCTATAATGACAAACCTTTTCTTAACCACCATAGAAGACGCTCTACAACAGTCTAGAGCAACCATTAAGCGCTATTACCGGCAGCGTATAATAGTGGAGTCTAAAGCCGACGCCAGCCCGGTAACAGAAGCAGACCGCACAGTAGAAAGTCAGATTCGCCAAATCATCAGCCAACGTCACCCCGACCACGGAATTATAGGCGAAGAGCATGGTTCAAATCAAAACTTAGCTGATTACAAGTGGGTCATTGATCCCATTGATGGTACTAAGAGTTTCATCTCGGGCATGCCAACCTTTGGTACTTTAGTTGGGCTCACTCACAATGAACGCCCTAAACTGGGTGTTATTGACATGCCTATTCTTGATGAACGTTGGATTGGCACTATCGGAGAAAAAACCACCCATAATGGCGAAACCTGTTGCGTGTCTAACGTCAAACAGTTGGCCCAAGCTACCCTTTACTGCACCGAACCTGAAATGTTTAATACAACCCAGCTGTCCAAATTTGAGCAATTGAGCCGTTTGGTTTACCTGCGCCGTTTTGGTGGTGACTGTTACTGCTATGGTTTGCTAGCTTCTGGACAAATCGATTTAGTGGTGGAAGGTTCTCTGCATTACTACGACATCATGGCGCTCATTCCTGTGGTGGAGGGCGCTGGGGGGGTTATCACAGACTGGCAAGGTGATGAGCTGGAGAATGGCTGGGATGGCCTGGTTGTGGCTGCAGCGACGCCTGAGCTGCATCAAGCAGCCTTAGCCCTGCTCCATTCATAATAATTGTACCTGCAGGCCCTTAAAGCCTGCATTTTATTTGTTACATCAATTCTTCCCACCGATGACATGCCACGTCATGTTCCTCGCCTATCGTCTCTAATTGAGGTTCATCGCGTCGACAAATATCTATGGCGTGAGGGCATCGAGTTTGAAATTTGCATCCAGGAGGCGGATTAGTGGGTGATGGAATTTCACCTTCTAATTTTTGTGCCAGGTTTTTTGCATCCGGATCAAGGGACGGAATAGCAGACAGCAAGGCCTTAGTATAAGGATGACGAGGATTGTTGAACAATTCACGAGTAGGTGCTGTTTCTACCAAACGACCAAAGTACATCACTGCCACGTGGTCACAAATGTGTGCAACAACACTGAGGTCATGGCTAATAAATAAAAACGTTAAACCCATCTCTTGCTGAATCTCTTTCAACAAATTAAGTACATCGGCTTGAATAGAGACATCAAGTGCTGCAACACTTTCATCAGCCACAACAAATTTAGGTTCAGAAACCAATGCCCGTGCGATAGAGATACGTTGTCGTTGACCACCAGAAAAGGCATGGGGGAACCGACGCAAGTGTTCAAGGTTTAAGCGACATTTGGTCGCAATTTCTCGTACTCTTCTGTCGGTTTCTTCCCTTGATGAAGTCAGCTTCATAATTTCAAGGGGCTCTGCAATGATATCTCTGACCGTCATACGCGGGCTCAAAGCTGCATAGGGATCTTGAAAAATCAATTGTGACCGGGTGCGGTAATCCTTAAGCTCTTTAGCATCCAAATTGGCCAAGCTATAGTTAACCTCACCGTCATTAAAATTAACAACACCACTGGTGATGGGTGCAGCTTTCAACATGGCTCGGCCCAAGGTTGTTTTGCCTGAGCCAGATTCGCCAACTAAACCAAAAAAACTTCCCTTCGTGATACTTAGAGTGACGTTTTCAACCGCCCGCACAACGGGCTTAGGACCAAACAGCTTACCCCCACTAATAGGGTAGTGAACAGACACATCGGTAGCAGAAATTAATGTATCTCGCTTCATTTTGAAGTTCCTTCCTGGTAGATGTGACAAGCCACCATATGGTCATGGGAAATGGGGGTGAATGTTGGAATAGAAACACTGCACTGAGGACCCAAGAAACTACTACAGCGAGTACTAAAAACACAGCCATCTGGGCGTTCCAAAGGCGATGGTATATCCCCCGGGATGGGCGTTAATGGGGAATCCAAGTCATCTAATCTAGGTAACGCCTTAATCAAACCCTGAGTATATGGGTGGGATGGATTACCAATAACCTGGCGCACGGGGCCTTTTTCAACCACTCTGCCAAGGTACATCACCGCAACCGTATCGGCAGTTTGGGCGATAACACCCAAATCGTGGGTAATAAACACAATACCCATACCAAATTCTTTCACTAGATCTTTCATTAGATCTATAACTTGCGCTTGAATGGTTACGTCTAAAGCCGTTGTCGGTTCGTCAGCAATAAGTAACTTAGGGTTGGTAGACAGCGCCATGGCAATCATCGCCCTTTGACGCATGCCACCAGACAACTCAAATGCATATTGCTTAAATCGGGTGCTAGCATCCGAAATGCCCACTCTATCCAGCATCTCAATGGAAACTTCTTGAGCCTTTACCGCGCTCATGCTGGTGTGGATCAATAACTGTTCCACCATTTGAGCACCAATAGTAATAGCGGGGGCAAAACTTGCCATGGGTTCTTGAAAAATCATGGAGATAGCTCCACCACGAACCACTTGCAATTCTTTGGCGGTTTTCAAGGACATGATATCCACCGGCCCATCAGCCAGATTTAAGGTGATTTTACTATTTTCACCATAGATAGAATTACTCGCATTGAGTTTCATCAAGGCCTTGGCTGTAACTGATTTTCCAGAACCACTTTCGCCCACCAAGCCCATGATTTCTCCGGCTTCGAGGCTAAATGACACGTCATCAACAGCAGTTATACGGCCTTCATCAGTATCAAAATCAAGGGTAAGGTTTTCTACATCAAGTAAACGGGTCATTTGTTAGTATCCGCATAAGGGTCGGCAGCATCACGTAAGCCATCACCTACGAAGACGAATGCTAACACCAAAACAATAAAGAATATGACTGGAATAAAATACCACTGATAGTTTAATAAAACGTCAGCGCTGGTCACGTTCTGCAACATTACCCCAAGGGAGTTCACAGGATCCTTCAGACCAAGGCCAATAAAGCTCAATGCCGTTTCCGACAAAATCATGTAGGGAAAGGAAATTACTAGATCAACAATAATGTAGCTTGTGAAGCTAGGTAACAGATGTCGCCGAATCACGTGAGCTGGCGATGCTCCGCAAAGCTGTGCTGCCAGCACGTATTCCTGGTTTCGTTCGCTTAACAGATGCGTACGGATGCGTCGTGCCAATGTGGTCCAACCGATCAGTCCAAGTACAATCGAGATGAAGAAAAACCGTTCCTCCGAGCTCCATGTGTCGGGGACAAATGCGGCCAAAGCCATAAACAACGGAATATTGGGAATAGTCCTCACCGTATCCGTTAACATCTGCAGAACGGAATCCACTTTTCCGCCGTAATATCCTGAAATTCCACCAATGGCTAAGGCCAAGAAAAATGCAATCAACACACCGATCGTGCCCACTGCCATCGAGGTATTAACTGCCGTCAGAGTCCGAGAATAAATATCTTTACCTGTGGAGTCGGTGCCGAAGATATGAATCATACCCTTGTCCACGCCATACAGGTGTCTGTCAAAACTTATTCCGAGGAATTTATACTCCATACCCTTGCTGAAGAAGGTCAGGTAGCGTCGATCCTCTAGTTCAGTTTTCTCCTCACTCACCCAGCGAAAATTGGTTTTGAACGATCGAGATCGCTCATAGGTATACACAAACGGTCTGATGGAGCAGCCATTATCATCACAAAAAGAAGGCACCTGGGGTGCACCATTTAGGTAACCTTTATCTCGCCCTGCAATGGTGGCGTCATAAGGCGTCAAAAAAGGCGAAAATATGCCAGAGAGGATGAGTATGATTAACACCCACGCCCCTGCCAAAGCCGACTTATTACGTTTAAATCTTTGCCAGATAAGCTGGCCTTGAGATGCTGTAAAATAGGCTTCTTTTAGCTGTTGATTTGCAGTCGGGGCTGTATTTGTAGTATCAGTCATGTCCATTATCCTAGAATACTGCGGCGAATACGCGGATCAGTCAGCGCCAGAATGATGTCGGTCACAAAGTTCAGCGCCACAATACTGGCCGTCAGCATGAAAATGATGGCTCCTGCAAGCTGCTGGTCGTTGGAGCGAGCTAGCGCTTCAATCAGCAGTGAACCAGCCTCGGTCAGGGTTAGAATCAAGGCGACAATGGGTAGCTCGTTAAATATACGGTTAAGGTCAAATCCTACCGAGTTGATAATAGGACTAAGCGCATGCCTCGCCGGATAGCGCATCAATAACCGCCTACCCGAAACGCCTCGAGCCGCTGCTGCAGTCACATAGAGCTTACCTATCTCGTCTGACATTAAGGCCCGCACAGTTTGAATTGCAAATGCCGTTGCCGACCAGCCAAGAATAAAAATAGGCAGCCAGGCATGGCCTAAAAAGTCCATTACACGATCCATAGACCAGGCCGCATCGCGGTATTCCTTGGAAAATAGGCCCGTCAAACTGTCACCAAAATAAACGGTAGAAAACAACATAATCATCAAGGCCAACAAAAAGTTAGGCAATGCCAAACCTAAGTAGCTAACTAGACGTAAGGAGTTATTCAGAACCGCATTTTTAGACGTTGCGGCAATGATACCAACAGGGATAGCAATGACGTAAGCAAGCAGCAGAGCCGATAGGCAAAGACCAAGGCTCAGCCAAAATTTTTGTCCGAGAAGTTGGGCGATATCAACACGGAGGATGCAGCTGTCACCATATTCGCCTTGAAAGGCGTTGACAATCCAGGAGACCCAACGTTGAATATAGGGTTGATCTAGGCCTAAGCGGACACGCTCTATCTGGATGTCTTCCGGTGTAATCACGGATCCTTGAGAGTTTTTAAATGCCACATACCGTTCGGCACAATCGCCTGGTACAAGTTCCATCAGAGAGAAGACTATAAATGACACCATCACTAAGGTGAGGATCGCTAGCATGGCTCTGGTGGCGAAAAATTTGGAGAATTGCAACATGTTGGATTGTATTCCCAGAGAATTTGTTTGAGCTGATTTCGCTCGTTTAATAATAGACCGCGGGCAGTCGAAACTGCCCGCGGGGGTGTTACTTCAGAGTAATAGAGTTACTCGTCTAACCACCACTGTGTCGCACGGTACGGATAGGTCCGGTAGTACGCGTAGGACTGAGTTTTGAAGTCTGCAAAGTTCTTCAAGTTATTGCTATGGTAAATCGGTGCAACTGCTTTCACAGCGCCAATGAACAGAAGGTTATCAACCACTGTATCAACCAGATCTTTACCAATTGCGTTAGACTCGTCAGAGCCAGCAATCGCAGACTGGAAGGCATCAATGCCAGCCATTGAGTCGTAGACCCACTGAGGTGGTTTCACACCTGAAGCTCCGTCTGTATCGACGTACTGTCCCCACAACATTCCTGATGTGTGGTTAAAGTAGTTATCGAACGGTGGTTGGAACAGCTCCGAAATACCGAGGATAACAGCAAGTGGCTGACCCTTCGCGTAATAGGTAACATCAAGCTGGTTCGAAGAAGCGGCAGAACGATATTCGTCCGTTGTTACTTCTTTCACCGTGTTGTTGATACCCACGTCACGCCAGTTTTGACCTGCAAGCTCAACCAGCTTGAGAGATCCACCCTGCGTAGCAATCTGCATGTTCAGAACAAGCGTATCACCGTTTGGCAATTCACGCATTCCGTCACCGTCTGTGTCAAGCATGCCAATTTCATCCAGCAGAGCATTAGCCATGTCCGGATCGAACTGTGCATATGATTGCTCAGTTGCTTCACTTATGAAACTAGGTGAAGGCGAGAACGAAGTATACTGCTGAGGACTACCAAGACCGAAGTAAACCACTTCGTTGATCTCATCACGGTTCATTGCAACCGACATCGCCCTGCGGAAACGTATATCACCGAACACTTTACGTTTTTCCAGATTTTCAGACGTTACGTTGAACGAGAAGGTACTCATGGCAATCTCAGGTTTCAGGTCAACTGTGAAGTTACCTTTTTCCTGATTCTCTAGAAGCAGCGGAGCGTAATCTAGGTTCAGTGCCTGAGCCTTATAGTCAACTTCGGAGTTAATTAGCTTCAGAAGGCGAACTTCGCGCTCACCCACAAACAACTCGTCTTGCTCATTGATGTATGGCAACTGATTGCCCGCAGTATCAACTTGGAAGAAGTAAGGGTTGGCAACTAAGTGACGCCCTTCCGTGTTTTCCCGGGTGATAATATGACTTTCCAGAGTTGGCACTGTATCCGCAGGCAAACCTGCAACTAGATCAGGGTGGGCCAACATAGGTGTCGGAGTATCCATCCAATCAGAGTTACCATAGTAACCTTTGATTGCAGCATAGCCGTTATCAAAACCATAGGATTGCGCAAGCGCATCGGCACCAGAATTTATATCAGGATGGAACTGACCAAGGAAATGCTTAGGCTGGAAGCCCTGGGCATAGTGGTTTGCAAAGTGTGATAGTAAGCCCGGCTTTGGGCTTGGAAGGTTGAACTCAATGGTTGTCGGGTTAACCACGACAAGGTTCATAACCTCACCACCAACAAGCACATAATCCTTCGGTTTTTCACGAACATTACTATCTGTCGCGATGTTGTCATACCAGAACTTTACATCTTCGGCAGTGAATGGTGCACCGTCGGACCACTTGTGGCCTTCACGCAAGAAGAAAGTCAACTGTGTGAAATCGTCGTTCCATTCCCAACCTTTGGCAATCATCGGAACGATGGTTGTAAGGTCATCGGAATAGCGCACAAGGTTTACGTGCCTAGTGGACATAAAGTCAGATGTGCCGGATTCGGTCGCGTTCGACAGCGCATCTAGCGTTCCGCCGTAAGAACCGATGCTATCGTAAGGCGCTACTACTAATGGCTCTGACGGTAGACGTTTGGCTAGTGAAGGTAACGAACCATTACCCCTGATACGGGCATTGAGTGCAGCCGCTTGCGGATTGCCACTAAAGGACACGGTGCAGTTGCCGATGGTTTCGAATTCAGATAATTCATATTGCTGCGGAAAGGCACCTTGGCCAACACCCATGGGATCAGCCACGGTGACAGGCGGGCAACTGGCCGCAGATGCAGCACCACTCACCACTAGGGCAAGTAGGGTTGCTGCAGGATAAACGAAAGTCTTCATAGTTATTCCTCTACATATTATTATTATACTGCTGGCGTACCAGCTTATCGGTACCTTCTTAAGCACACCGTGCGCCTCTGGTTAGGTTGCCAGTGATTTTTCGTACAGTCCTTAATCTAATTGAACGAATACAAAACTGCAATTGGAATTTAATAATATCTCTGATGAATTAAACTAATCAGCATTCCAATACATCGAGGTTTCAACTGCCTCTATCAATTTATCGATGTCACTGGGCCATACGTCACCTATGGTACCAATGCGAAAACAATCCGCCTGGGACACCTTGCCTGGGTAGATTACAAAGCCCTTCTCCTTTAGCACTTCATAGAAAGTATTAAAGTTATAGTTAGGGTGTTTAGGGTTATGGAACGAAGTAATAATAGACGATTGCAGCTGGGCATCCAGTAAAGGTTCAAAGCCTAAGCGCTGCATACCGACCACTAGCGTGTGTTGATTTTCACCATAGCGGTGCTGCCTCGCCACTATGCCCCCCTCTCCATCGAGTTCTTTCAGAGCTTCGGCAAAGGCCCGCACAACGTGGGTGGGTGATGTAAAACGCCACTTACCCCCATTATCTTCCATACACCGCCATTGGTCATATAAATCCAGACTAACAGAACGTGACAAGCCCTCTATAGCACTCATGCTTGAATGTTTAGCCAGTACAAAACCAAACCCAGGCACACCCTGAATACATTTATTAGCACTGCTTATCAAGAAATCAATATGTAACTCCGCCATGTCAATGGCAATGCCACCAAAGCTACTCATAGCATCAAGTATGAATACCTTATTATATTTCTTAGCAATATCTCCAATGGCTTTAATAGGATTAATCATGCCCGTTGTAGTTTCACAGTGCACCATAGCCACATGGGTGATCTGAGGATCTTCTTGCAGAACCTTGTCCAACGCTTGCGGGTCTGGGGCAGCCAATTCGCTGCTGTCGATAGTGACAGTGCTAATGCCAAGCTTATTAGCAATTTGGCCTATTCTACGGCCGTATTCCCCATTAACGAGAACCACTAACTTGCCATCTGCTGGTATTACTGAGCCAATGGCAGATTCCACACTAAAGGTACCACTCCCCTGCATTAAGGTAGCGGTATAACCTGCCTGAGCTGTAGCTAGCTTCACCAATTGGCTGCGAATTTGCTGCACTATTTGGTTGTAATCTTTATCCCAAGTACACCAATCCCGCAACATTTGTCGCTTTACCCTGTGGGTAGTAGACAGCGGACCCGGGGTTAATAACAAATATGGGTTTTCAATCGTATTAATGTCTTCAATCTGCATAAATAGCCCTCCGGCTACACCCTGCGATGGCCTGTAAAATGATCACCAAGGTAAGGAATAGGTTTTCAGGTTGGTGTAGCTTTTCATAGCTTCAATAACACCTTCTTTGTAGCCCATGCCGGAATCTTTAATACCACCAAAAGGAGACATTTCTATACGGTACCCAGGCACCTCCCAAATATTTACGGTACCCGTATCAAGCTCTTCGATAAAGCGTTGAATATAGTCCCAACGATTTGTGCAGACGCCATCAGAGAGACCAAACGCCGTTGAATTGGCCACGGCAATGGCTTCATCAATGTCTTTAACTCGAATCACCGGAATAGGTGGCCCAAAGGTTTCTTCTTGTACTAATTCACAGGTGTAGGGCACGTTATCCAACACAGTAGGCGAGTAAAGTGCACCTTGCCTGTCATTGCCATAAAGCAACTGAGCTCCCTTATCAATGGCATCATTGACCCTTTTTTGAAACAACTTAGCCGAGGCTTCATTGATCACTGTGCCCAGGTCTGTATCTGGATCCATGGGATCACCATATTTAATTTTGCGTGCTTTTTGCACCAGCAATGACACAAACTCGTCGGCTACTGAGTCGATACAAATGATCCGCTTGACCGCAGTACAACGTTGGCCGGAGTTTTTAGTTGCTCCCGCTACAGCCAGTTCAGCAGCTTTGTCTAAGTCGGCGTCTTCCATGACGATCAAAGGCGAATTACCGCCTAATTCGAGCACATGACGCTTATACCCTGCAGTTTTAGCAATGTATTTACCCACGGGAACACCACCGGTAAAGGTAATCAATTCTATGTGTTCGTTGGAGATCATTTCGTCACCAATATCTTCTGGCAAACCAGTGACCATGGACAACATTTCTACTGGCAAACCAGCTTCGTATAGGATATCGGCCAACAGCAACGGCGTTAGAGGCGTTAATTCCGTTGGTTTACACACGACACAGTTATTGGTTGCAATGGCGGGTGCAATCTTATGAGCCACCATATTAAGTGGATGGTTGAATGGCGTAATGGCAGAAATCACCCTCAAAGGTTGACGCAAGGTGAATATTTTTCGTTTCTTACCGTGGGGAGTTAGATCACATGAGAAAACTTGGCTGTCGTCCTGAATACACATCTGACCAGCGAGCATAAATACATCATAAGCGCGCCCTACTTCATACAGAGAATCTTTTTTACAGAGTCCAGTTTCAAGTGTAATGAGGTCAGAAATTTCGTCTTTTCTGGCATCAAGGGCCACCGCTGTACGAAATAATATTTGTTGCCGTTCATAACGTGTCAATTCAGATTTGTAGGCTGCTCCTATGGCAAATGCCTCGGCCACCTGGGCTCTACTGGCCCTAGGGACCGTTCCGATAACCTGATTTGTGTATGGATAATATACGTCTAGGGTTTTACCCGTATCACCCGCTACTTTACGACCGGCAATACGCATCAGTTCTTGACGCACTTCTGGTAGGGCTCGTTTAATCATATTCATTGTTTTTTCCTAGCCGTGCACGTGGTTAAGCACGACATCGTAGATATCGAAATTACGTAGGCGTTTATTAGCGTCAATACCAGTCACAGTTTGGCTAACGATCAAAGGCACACATTGTTCTGACATACCTCCATGAGATCGCAAAGGAACGTCTAGACCAGAGAGATCATGACGCTCAGAAGTTGTACCTAATACCTTGTTTATGCTACTGACAACAATTAAGTCTCCCATTCTGTCTGTGGGCAAACCAAACTTCTCACACCCTGCTGCATTATCAAAGGCACCTTCTATACCTTCCATAGCCTGCAAGTGAGCCAATACCTTAGCTCTATGTTCCGGCTTAAGATAAACCGTGGCAAAGGAACCTAAAGCACCATGGTGCACTACATAAGGATCAGTAATTGGCAATATCACTCTGGCTTCGCTAACACCCAACATGGTGTCCAATTCAGTTTGCAAATAGATCACATCTGGATCCCCATCGGCGTCATGTTTCACATTCATGCCATGGTCTGCAGTGAGGGCAATACGAGCACCCAACGCCTCTAGTTGAGCAAAATAGCCATCCATCATGGCATAAAATGCATTAGCGCCATCGCTACCCGGAGCAAATTTATGCTGAATATAATCCGTCGTAGACAAATACATTATGTCTGGCCGTACGGTGTCCATTAACTTCACACCTGCAGCAAAAATGAATTCAGACAAGTCTGCACTGTAAACGGAGGGAACCTCTTTACCTACAAGCTCTACCACACCCTCGATACCATGCTCGGAAAGGGTTGCTACATCTGCCTTTTCTGAAGAAAAACACACCCCTGTGCCATCACCGAAAGTTAAACCATGGCCCAACATTCTGCGTAGTTTATCTTTAGCGGTGACGATAACCACCTTTGCTCCAGCTTCCTGGAAAGCACTAAACAAGGTCCCTACTCTCAGCAGGTGTGGTTCGTTCATCATTACTTCACGGTCGTTTTCCGAGTCGTAATAAAAGTTGCCACAGATGCCATGTACTGAAGGTGCCACACCTGTGGCAATTGACATATTGTTAGGGTTGGTAAAGCTTGGGACAACACAATCACAACGTAAGTCTGACCCTTGACCGTTAATGATTTTTTCTGTCCAAGGCATCACCCCGGCCTTTACCGCTTCTTCTATATATGCCGGCTCAGAACCATCGATACAAACAGCTACCACAGGCCTATCAGGCCATTTATAAACACGCCCGTTTACTTGAATTTGTTGTTTAGTTGTCATGAACCTTTTCTCTATCAAAATAATGTTACAAAAAATAATGGCTGTTTATTAACAAAGTAATAAAACAGCCATTTAGCTATTCCCAACAGTGTAAAACATAGGCAATATAAAGAACAAATCGATATTTTGTATAATATATATAGGTAATATCTATCAATTATTCACATTTAAAGGCTTTTCACGCAGTTGCAACCCAAGGCAGCTTCACTAAAGCGGCAGCCAGCCTACACCTGACCCAACCCACTTTGTCAGATCACGTGAGAGCCTTAGAAGAACGTTACGCCGTTAAATTATTTAAACGCCATGGTAGAGGTGTGGTTCTGACTGCCATGGGGCGCGCACTATTGGAATTGACCCGACGACAATATGCGATGGAAGTAGAGACCAAGCAATTGCTTTCTAGCTCTCAAGGCATGCTCAATGGGCAATTACGTATTGCAGCCGACAGCCCTTTTCTTATCATGCCCTTGGTGAAAGAGTTTTCAAGTCAACATCCAGGCATAAAACTGGGTATGAATTTTGGTAATACACAATGGGTCATTAGACAATTGCTCGAAGGCGAGGTAGACATCGGCATCATGCCTGAGCGCGGTCATGATGCACGTTTAATCTCCATCCCTTTTCGTCAAGATGACATTATTTTCTTTGTTAGCAAAGGTCATCCATGGGCGCAGCGCCGAAATGTTGAGTTAGCAGAGATTGAAGATCAACGGCTCATCATCCGTGAAACTGGCTCTTATACACGTTCATTATTCGAGCAAGAATTACGCCGACAAGGCATTGTCAGCCAACAGGTTCTAGAAATTGGTAGCAGCGAAGGCTTGCGTGAAGCTGTAGCCCTGGGACTAGGTGTAGGCATTATACAGGCAGGCGAGTTAACCTTAGATAACCGCATACAGCCAGTGCTTATACGCGATACTAAACTGCAAGTAATAGAACATTTAGTGTGCTTAAAAGAAGCCAAAATGGTACCTGTCATCAAGGCCTTTATTGATAAAATAACACCTTTATAGCTGCGCACATGACTAGACTACACCTTACCACCCAAGGTTAAAGTTACTTGATCTGCAGCGGCCTTAACTTTAAGCCCAATCACTGCCACCTGTAATGGATCAAAACGCACACTAGGTCCCGAAACCGAAATACCTCCAACAAGATCACCTTGAGCATTGCGTATTGCTGCACCCACGCAGCTCATACCTTCATAACGTTCTTCTTGATCATATGACCAGCCCCTATCAGCCGTAACTCTAAGGTCTGCATAAAGTTCTGTGGGTGTAGACAAGGTCTTGGGCGTATATTGAGGGAGTCCAGCGGTTTGTAATAGGGACTCCAACTTGCGCCTTGGTAATTGCGCTAACAGCGCTTTACCAATACCTGAAGAGTGCATCAACGCTCGCGTACCTGCACTAAAAAAAGCCCGAATTGGGTTAATCGTCTCTACTTGCGCCACGAACACCACTTCTGCCTTATCCATTACGGCCAAGTTAGCAGTCTCACCCGTGGCTTCCATTAGGTCACGTAACGGTTCCCGCGCTGCGTCTAGAAAATTAGTTCGAGTCAAATAGGCGCTACCCACACGAAACGCTTCAATACCCACTTGCCAAAGCTGAGTGTTCTCATCAAAGTCCACAAAGTCATGTTGCTGCAGTGTCATCAGTAAACGGTGGGCGCTGGAGGCCGGCATGCCAACCTGCACAGCGAGGTCACTTAAACTCACAGCGCTATGCTGCGCCAAGGCTTGTAGCAACAATATGCCCCTCTCCAAGGCTTGTACCGTTGATGTATTAGCTTGTGAGGACTCTGATCTTGGCCTACCACGACCACGCTTAACTTCAATCACACCTATCTCCTATCTACATACCACAATTCGTGACTTTACCAGACCAACATCTCCAAACCACGCACTGTACACACCTTACTAAATAAACCATATAAAAGGAAAATTTAATTTTCCATTAATAATATAATATAGAAAATGAAATAATTTATATTGTTGTTTTTAAACAAGTTAATTAATTTAATAATGATATGGATTTATTTTCCAAAAAAATTGTTTAATACAGCTTTCGCAGTCAAACTGGAGACCTAACATAAGTAAAAGGAAGGACATTATCATGCAACATCAAAACCCCATATTCATTCCTGGCCCTACTAATACCCCCGATGTATTAAAAGCCGCCATGAACATCAGCAATTTTGACCACCGTGCACCAGATTTTGCAGATGACTATATCCCGCTACTTAACGATCTTAAAAAAGTCTTTAAGACTGAAACGGGTCAAGTGTTGCTCTTTTCCGCTACAGGCACTGGTGGTTGGGAAGGCGCTATCAGTAACACTCTGTGTGCTGGAGACAAGGTTCTCATCGCTCGTTATGGCATGTTTAGCCAACGCTGGATTGACCTTTGCCAACGTTTTGGCCTAGATGTTGAGGTAGTAGACTGTGAATGGGGCACAGGTGCCCCAGTTGAAGAGTTTGACCGCCGCCTAAAAGCTGACCAACAGGGTGAGATCAAAGCTGTATTGGTGACTCACAACGAAACAGCTACCGCCGTAAAAAGTGATGTACATGGGGTACGTAAAGCCATCGATAGTGCCAACCATAATGCATTATTAATGGTGGATGCTGTGAGCTCACTAGCCAGCATGGACTTTCAAATGGATGCTTGGGGAGTAGACATTGCGATTACAGGCGCCCAAAAGGGATTTATGCTGAACACCGGCCTTGCCATCGTTGGCGTAAGCCCTAAAGCCATGGCAGCTACAAGTACTGCAACATTACCACGTTGTTTCTTTGATTTTAATGACATGGCTAATGCCAATAAAATTGGCAGCTACCCTTACACGCCACCGGTACAGCTATTTAACGGCTTAAGAGCCAGCGTTAGCTTATTGCTGAATGAGGGCATGGATAATGTATATGCGCGCCACCATCGCATTGCAGAAGGCGTAAGAGCCGCTGTAAAGGCATGGGGCCTTGAGTTATGTGCGCAAAGCCCAGAGCTTTATTCTGATACGGTAACAGCCATCATGGTGCCTGAGGGTAAAGATGCCAATTTAATCACACAACATGCCTATAAGGCCTATGGGGTGTCTTTTGGCGGTGGTTTAGGAGAAATGGCAGGCAAGCTTTTCCGCATAGGCCACATAGGCGCAATGACTGATGTAATGGCATTGTCTGGCATCGCCACTGCTGAGATGGTGATGGTAGACCTAGGGTATAACATCGAATTAGGTTCTGGAGTTGCTGCTGCACAAGGTGTGTACCGACGCGGGGTATAGTGATTAGATAAGGTGTATTAATCTTCTTGTTATTTTAATTAGTTTTAGCTAATATTGTACATTAGATATAACTTATGAGATAAGCAATGGCTTACACCGAAAAATTCCAAACCATGTCAGATCACGCAATGGCCCGCGTCGATGCAGTAGAACCTAGTCAGGTTGATACACTCGTCGCCGCTGGAGCCATCTTACTCGACATCCGTGACAAAGAAGAACACGACAAATCTAATATTACCGGTTCTGTTAACCTCAGCCGCGGTAAGTTAGAAATGAATATTGAAGGTATTATTCCTGACTTAAATACCACTATCATTTGCTATTGCAATGCTAATAACCGAGGCGCCTTATCTGCGGCGGCCTTGCGAGACATGGGCTATGATAACGCCATGTTTATTAATGGTGGCAGAATGGCATATCGCGCTTTAACAAAGGAATCATAAGTTTATGTGGGATCAACGCTACGCAAATAAAGACTACATCTTTGGCACAAAACCTAACGAGTTCTTACAGGACAATGTTGCTCTGCTACCAAAAACAAAAGTACTGTGCCTAGCCGATGGTGAAGGCAGGAACTCAGTCTACTTGGCGGGCTTAGGCTACGATGTTACAGCTGTAGATAGCTCCAAAATCGGCTTAGAAAAAGCCCAACAACTTGCCAAAGTGAATGGTGTAACAATCACCACTGTACATGCAGACTTAGCAGATTATGATTTAGGTACAGAGCAATGGAATGGCATTGTTTCTATTTTTTGCCATTTACCCCCTCAGCTACGTTTTCAGCTCCATAGGAAAATACACCCTGCCCTAGTCACTGGGGGAGTGTTGCTATTAGAAGCTTATACTCCAAAACAGCTCGAGTTTAAAACTGGTGGCCCTCCAGTTGCTGCTTTTACAATGCAAAGTGCGGAGCTCATTACTGAGCTTAGCCCGTTGCGCCTTGATCTAAACCAAGAAATCATCCGCGATGTCCATGAGGGCAGTGGTCATACTGGCAAGGGTGCCGTTGTTCAAGTGATTGGTGTCCGTTAGTCACTAGACCACTGCACTATTAAGAGGGTGAGCGCAGCTCATGGCTTTTCTACTTTCCTGTGCCCAATAAAAAACCCCTAGCCTTTTTGGGGCTAGAGGTTTTTTAGTACTAAATGAGGTGCTTGGCGATGGCCCGGCCACGTATCTAAGATACGTGTCGTTCAGCCGCCATGACGCGGGGCGTCATCAAC
>Ga0308019_10000464_pt1 | contig 25482 bp, 33 predicted proteins | sample Neamet284_FD_203135 | JGI IMG/M metagenome (GOLD analysis project Ga0308019, IMG submission 203135) | Marine microbial communities from water near the shore, Antarctic Ocean - #284 | ecosystem: Environmental > Aquatic > Marine > Unclassified | place: Southern Ocean | collected 2014-10-01 | reverse complement strand
TTGCTGGTTCTACCCAATTGTAACTTTCTTTGATATCGCCCGGAGATGTTGGAGTTAATCGTTCTTCTTCTAACCAATTGTAGCCAAGATTTTCAACTACACCACTATATTGATATTTCTTTTTCACATCTAAAGGTAGACTGAAGAACTCTTCCATAAGTTGCTTCCAGTCTTCAAATTCCGATAACCAATTATCATAAACATGTGTAAAGACTGCAAAACCACAAGTGGAATATGCGTCATACATTTTTATTACACAATCTTTACTTCGAAAATCGATTATCGGAATAGACATTTTAGTTCAACTTTCCGTTGACTCCTTCCACATAGAAATTCATAGTGTCAAGAGCATGTCGTTTTATGGTATTCGGTGGAATCTTTGTTCCATCTTGTTTTGTAACACCAGCACTAAAGGGATAGAATTTATCATATTTGTCACCAATCCAATCCATTTTGATTGTTTCAACATGATTTACGACTTTTCCAGGCACGTTAATTCCCCATGGCGATAGTCCTACACAATTTTTCTGTAGACCCCAATTTTTACGTTGATTTGGCTTCCAAGTTCCATTAGCAACCGAGTCAACTATCTCTTTATACATAACATTCCAGTTGAACATCATTCCCGAAATATAACGCTCTGGTCCGTTGTGTCCCATTGGAGCGTCGTTCCCCATTGACCAAACTTCTTTACCATCACGTTTCCACGCTTGTTGTGCGAGAACGACTACACTAGGTGAATCGGTTGTAGTAAACAGAACATCATTGTTATCATCAAGCAATGCTTTAGCCGCGTCCATATCTTTGGGCGGATCAAACCATGAATTTATCCATATAATATTTACTTCTACATCTGGATTAACTGTCCTTGCACCAAGTGCAACAGCGTTGATGTTACGAACAATTTCTGGAATTGGATGTGAACCAACTATTCCAATTTTGTTTGTTTTTGTCATCATTCCTGCGGCGACTCCTGCAAGATACCGGGCTTGATAACTCATACAACCATAGTTGTCAAAGTTAGTATCATTACCCTTATAACCTGTAGCGTGCATGAAAATTGTATCTGGTGCTTTAGCAGCAGCTTTCTCCATTCCGTCCATATAACCGAATGAGGTTGCAAATACAATATCGTGTTTTCGTGCAAGTTTAAGGAATATTTTTGTTGATTCGGCTTCTGGTACCATTTCAACACCACCAATCTTATAACCATGTTTTTCTAAGGATTTAAATCCATGATAATGTCTCATTGACCAACCACCATCATTTTTTGGTCCAACCAATACATACCCAACTGAAGGCAATTTCTTACCAACTACACTTATACTAAAAGCTGCAAATATTGCAACTACCGCCACTAGGGCAATTATTTTCTTCATATAAATCTCCTTCCGAGATCGAGGTTAAAAAATAGAATTACCTTCCAGTAATTCAGTTAAACAGGAGCATTCCACCACAATTCATGTGGAAAATGAATCCATGTATTAGTGGAATCTTTTGCCAACTCCTGTGCGTAATAGTGTGGTTCAAAATCTATTTCATTATTCCAAATTAGAGTCGCGAACCGCACATCACATTGAATTTCCATTGGATCATCTTTTCGTGGCCCAATAATATGAGCAGAGATTCTTTCTAAGGTTTCTCCTGAATCACAAATATCATCTACAATTAAAACTCTTTTATCTGTCTTTCTTGGTAAGTAATCTTCCCAATCGGGAAAATCTCTGAGTGCTGCTTGAACTGGCTTGAAGGGTTTTTTGAACCAATGGCTCATCATGACGCCAGGCACTAATCCACCTCTGGACAACCCGACTATTACTTGAGGGTCAAATTTATCTAGAACAATATCTCTACACAATACATTGACATCTCGCCTCATTTCTTCCCAGCTATACCACATTTTATTATTCATGAAAAAACCTCGTTTAATTGTCTATTAACTTTTACAAAAGTAGCACACTTAGGTAATGATTTTATATTTCTGGCTCCAGCGTAAGTACAGGCACTTCTCAATCCACCCAAAATATCCTGTATTGTATCTGCAACCCTACCCCGATATGGAACTTGAACTTTCTTTCCTTCTGCTGCACGATGAGATTGTTTTTCTCCATAGTATTTTAGTTGAGCATCATCAGAGGACATACCATAAAATGTCATTGTATCATTTTCAACTTCTCCTTCACATTCATCATGTCCTGCTAACATTCCACCCAACATTACAAAGTCTGCACCAGCACCAAATGCTTTAGCGATATCGCCCGGTACAGTACATCCACCATCACTCATTACGTGTCCACCTAATCCGTGAGCGGCATCTGCACACTCAATGATACAAGATAATTGTGGATATCCAACTCCTGTCATTTTTCTTGTTGTACATACAGAGCCCGGACCAATACCAATTTTCACTATGTCGGCTCCTGCAAGAACTATTTGTTCTGTAGCTTCAGGAGTACATACATTTCCAGCTATGATTATTTTATCTTTGGTTGCTTCGTGTTCTCTCATCAATGCAACATAATCATTAAATCGTTCTGTATATCCATTTGCAACATCAAGACAAATCCATGGTGCTGTGTCAGAATCATAGGGTAATTTATCTAGATTTTGATCTAATCCAATTGTTCTTATTATGTTCTTGTTCCATCCCCACTCTGTAGATTCGACAAACTTACATAGTGCTGTAAGCATGGGGTATTCCATAAGAACATGAGCCATGGCATTGGTGCCTGTGTGATCCATGTTGGCGGCAATTATTGGAATACCACTCCATGTAAATTTTGAGTGTTTGAATGTAAATGATCTGGTGAGGTCTGCGTCTTTACGTGAGGTAAGTTGTGATCTTTTGGGGGATATTAGCACATCGCTAAAATCTAATTTGACATCATCTATAATTCGCATCTAACCCTTCCGGTTTGATATATTAGAATGTAAACAATTAGAACCTTCCGTCCTTATTGTTATTTAGTAAATTAAAATTTTGAAATAAATTTTACATATGGGGTGACGGTATATATGAGATGAGAGTGCTACAGCAATGACTTAGAATTTGTTATATATCAATTCTAAACTGATGACGGATGACTAATCCCGCCGATCTGGTTCATGGTCAGTAGTCACCTGCGCCGCCCCAGAATCAACACCCTCATTTTTTTGTAGTGATGAATACCCGTCTTTATACCATCCACCACCTTTAAGAATAAAACTCATCCGGCCAGATACAAGTTTATGTACCCCACCCTCCTTTTCACAACTTTTACAAACAGTAAGTGGTTTATCAGAAAATTTTTGAAGTTCTTCCCACAAGCCATTACATAAGTCACATTGATATTCATATATAGGCATCTTATTTTTTATCGTTTTCTTTGTTCTTTCTTTTTCTCTCCATCTTTGCTTCTTCTGCAAACAAAAAATCTTCTTCGTGATCGTTCCTTCCGTACTTGCTACTCTCTGGCCATCCAGATAACCATGCACAAAATTTTGTATATAATGACATAAATTTCTCCTAATTCTTTTCGTACTCTATTAACTTATCTTCAAATTCTCTTAAACGCCGATAAACACTTACGAGCTCTATAATTGTTGGCCACGATTTTAAAAGATATTGCATACTTCCTTCAACTCTGCCAAATGCTCTTATTACTTGCTGCATTACACCAAGAGTCATTGCTCCAGCAACTATGGCTGGTGCTAAAAATACATAAGCCGATAACACGTTTGCTTGTAAGTATGCCATTCGACCAATATTAAAATACAGATAACGTACATAACTTAAAAAATGTATTTTACGTACATCATCAAATAACTCCTCAATTTTCTTTGGTCTAACATTTCCATCATCTTCTGCAATAACAAGTATTTTTCTATATGCTGCTTCTTTTTTTTGTATATCATATTCTACACCAACTAAACGTAATATCCACCCCAATCCAATTAAAAATACAGTACCACCTATTGTCCAAATTAACGCACCTGTAATCAATCCATATTCCCAATCACCAAAAAAGTATATTGGAATACCCATTGACAATCCAAATAATATAGGAACAAATTGTACTAAAACCATAACGGATTCAATTAAAGATGTTCCTAAATTTTCCATTATACGACTAAATTTAATTGTATCTTCTTGAACTCGTTGCGATGCACCTTCTATTGTTCTGGCTTTGTCATACACACTATGATACCATTCAACCATTGCTGTACGCCATCTAAACAAATAGTGAGCTGTAAAAAAACTTATTATAACATAGAGTACAACATATATTCCTGCTAGTGTAATAAATGAGAATAAACTTTCAAAATATTCTCCTATAGAAACTGCATTTGGTGTAGCAAGTGCTTTTTGTACCATATCATAAAAGACTCCGAACCACTCGTTGATCTTAACATCTATCTTCACCTGAACCCAAAGTGAGCCCAAAATAATCATTGAGCCAAGCCAAGACCATAAAAACCATTTTTTGTTTGTAAAATATCTAAACATAATAATCCTTTCACCATCCGTATGGTCTAGTTTCTGTATTTTTATATGGCGCTACTTTTTCCACACATTGTCGATAAGGTCTTTTATTATTTTGATTAGACCATCGCGTGCCTCTCTTATGGCCATCGTTTGACTCTATCCAATATCCATAACACCCTGCTTGTCTTACTGCTTCGCATCCAACAACCATCGATGTTGCCATCATTATAAAAATTAATAATAGCTTTTTCACTAATTTCTCCGTTTCTCTAAATTACTTCCTTTGTTGTTTTCATCTACACATTGATAATAAGGTAGATGACTCCGCTTGTTCAGTGCTCTAGTTCCTCTTTCTGGTGGCCCCTTGACCCAATGTCCATAACATCCTAATGTACTTGTTCCACATCCAACAACTATCCATGTTGCCATCATTACGAAAAGTAATAATAGCTTACTCATTCGCGTTCCTCTTGATTTTTCTGTTGACTGTCAACTTTATAGTCCCATTCATAGAAACTAATATCTCCGCCAATTGTGATTCCACCGTCTTGTTCTTCTTTTCCTTCTTCTTCTCCCTCTCCATCACTCATTTCTTCACGTAAAACCATGAATTTTCCTTCTTGCTCCGATTTCTGTTTCACGCCTTCTAACGCTTTATGTGTTTCTTTTGAATACACCAACTGATACGATATAGGAATTTTTTCTTTATATACAATCCACAAATAAATCCAATTTGGTTCATCGATATAATGTTTAAGATACAATCCCTCTTTTGGGTTTTCGGCTCTTGGATACCCCAATATTGAAGTATATGTCACATATGTTGATGAAACCAAAAGAAGAAGAAGTGGAATAAACCAAATTAAAAACTTTGGGCTTTTCCTTCCTTCAATCAACAGCCACAAACATATGACCGAAAGTAATACTAATCCAAAAATTAAACTTTCTATCATCTGTCCGGTTCTCCTGCTGCACCTGTAAAATTTCTAGGTGCACTAGATACACCGTTCGGGGTCGTAATATTTCCTAATGCCTGCAACGGAGTCACAAACTTTTTCTTTTCAAATGTAAAGGGTGAAAGAATTTTTCCTTCTTGATCTAATCTAAATCTCAAAAAAGTTTCTTCTTGTCCTCTCTGAGTAAACGTTTTTTCTCCTATCCACGCTATTGTATATGGATTTACTTTGTGCAATTCAACCCTTACTGTTATAACTGGTTTTTTAGGATTGACCTTATCATAATTTCTTGCCGAATAATAATGTCCATTGATAGTATATTCGCCCTTGATGATTCCACGAATAGTTACTACTTCCCTATTAATTGCAATAGTAGTTCTTGATCCATCCGCATTAACTACAGTATCATTCATTGCACCTAAATCATCTTTATCTAAGTGCATAAAGTTGTGATTATGATATCGGAAACTAACTTGTTTGCCCGTAGGGTCTTCGACATAGAGATCAATATCTCCACTAGCGTCCTCATCCCATTCCATCACAACAACAAATTCGGCTCTTCTGTTGAAATCTTCTTTTTTCGCTTCGGGTTTTATTAGTAAGAATGCTACAATAAAAAGAAAGGCAAAGCCTAGTAGTATATTGAACAACATATCGGTAAACCCAATAGTTGACTTATATTTATTTTTGTCGAACATTGGCTAATCCGCCAAATTGTCATTAACTTCATAATTCACTAACTGTATTTTAATAATCAAAGAAGCGATTAACCCGGTTAGGGTAGTATAGAGTGCGGTAGACATTCCTCTAGCCATTGATGCTAAAGCATCTTGTAATGTTTGGGTATTGGTAACATCTATATTTTCAAATGTGGTTCCTAGCATATATAAAAAGCCGGTTACTGTCCCTATCATTCCTAATGCTAAACAGGATTCGGCAATAAACCAACCAACATCAATCTGATGTTCTGGATCATCAATATAAGTTTTTTTCCCGATCCAAATTGAAGTACATATAAAAATGACAATAATTAAGAAACTAAGTTTGGTAATATCTGCATTATATAAGAGTGAGTGCACGTTAAAGTGATATGATGCCCCAAAACCCAGTATGGTTAAACAAAATATTAACCACCACTTTAAAAGTTTTGTTCCTATTTTCATTCTTTTCCTTTATGAGATATCCTCTATTATCTAATATTTATATACTTTCTTCCTCCTCCCACTCTTCTGCATCTTTAATAGATTGAATATTTTTAAAGTTTTGTGTAGTTCTTCTCTCTTTCCTTTTGATTTTCTTATCTTTTTTAACTTTAAAAGGATCATAAAGTTCTTCAGTAATTTTCATAACCGTTATTTTTTCTTTTTCGCTCCCATAATATTTGTTTTTTTCTGGCATTTCTTATCATATAATCACTAGCATAATCAAGATACACCTTTCCTAACATGTGGTCATATTCATGTTGGAATACCTTTGCAGATATGTCAATAAATGAACCACTCATTTCATCACCTTCTTTGCTTGAATATGTTACATTTATTCCTTGAGCCCGTGTTATTGGAAAAAATAATCCAGGATAAGATAAACACCCCTCTCTCATATATGTTGTTTCTTCAGAATAATGATTTATTCGGGGATTAAAACACGCAATCCCATCATCATTAAATCTCATTACAAACACTTTTAGGTTTACTCCTATCTGACATGCAGACAATCCCATACCCTCATATTTTACCATTGCGGCAAATAATTCCTCTGTCAATTTTATGGGATCTTCTTGTGGATTATTAAAATCAAATAACTGGCCACGTTTACTTAAAATTGGATCATCTTCCAATACTAAATTTTTCATACTATCCTTGAGAAGTCTTTATATTTTTCGAATTTAATAATATCTTTGAATTTGTCAAAAAGAACATCACCCTTATGACTAATGATGAATACGTTTTGGTTCCCTGTTAGATGATTAAGTATTTTTAAGAATTCATCTGTACCATTTGTATCTAATGAACTATCAAACACTTCATCTAAAATCAGAAGATTAGTATTTACACTATTCTTCATCTTAGCAATTGTTCGCCAAGTAAAAAGAAGTGCTAAATCTATTCTCATCTTTTCACCCTCACTAAATGAATCATAAGTAAATTCATCTCTATGGCGTGACTTAATTTTCTCTTCAAATTTTTCATCTAAATTGAAAGATACAAAGAAGTCCATCGAGGCGAGATACTTGTTGATCAACTGATTCATTATAGGCAAGTACTGTTTAATGATACGTGTCTTGATTCCACTATCTTTTAATAAGACATAAGCTGTTTCATATAACAATTTCTGTGATGATAATTTTTCTTGTTTTTCCATACAAGATTTTAGCTCACCTTTTAACTCTTTTAATTTTTGTATTTTTACATCAATGTCATCTTCCCTATCTTCTATTTCCTTAATCTGACCTTTCAATTTTGTAATATAACTATTAATCGCTTGAATTTGATTTTGATTGGTAGTGATAGCTGTCTGTACTTTTGATACATGATCTAAACGTGATTCTAAATCTTTAATTTTATTACCAAGTTGTAATAAGGCAGTTCCACTCTTATGCATCGTTCCATGATGTTCTTCTATCATTTTAGATTTATGCTCTTCACCCAATTCTTGATTACATGTAGAACACGTATCATTTTGTTCATAAAATTCTATATCATTTTCTGAGGATAACATTTTTTGTTCAATACTTTTTTGATATCCTTCTAATTCTTTAAGAGTTTGAGCGGTCTTGTCATCTGTTATTGAGTCCATCAACTCTTTTATTGTTGTATTTAATCGCTGAACTTCTTCCTCGTTGTTACCAATATCACGTTCATTCTGTTGAATTTGATTTGTCTTTGTCTTTTTTAAATCATTAACTAACTCTTCAGTAGTACCAATATTTCCATCAGTCAATTTTCTATTGACTTCAATATTTTGGCTCTCATCTCTATTTTCTGATATTTTAAATTTCAACAAATTATTCATTACAGAGAAAATTTGAATATCAAGCAAATCTTCAATAATGTTTCTACGATCTGTTGGTTTCAATTGCATGAATGGAATATAGTGATTTGCTCCCAATAAAACAATTTGAGTGAAAGATTTATAGTTTAGTTTAAGTATGGTTTTTTCAAGATATTCTTGTTGATCTGCACTTCTAGCATCTTGATTTAATCTTTCACCATCGATAAAAATCTCAAAGATATTCTTCTTGATTCCTCTACGAACCATATAAGATTTACTACCATAATCAAACTCTATTTCTACCAACAATCCGCCATTATTAATAGAATTTATTAATTGAGGTCTGTTAATTCTTCTAAATGGTTTGCTGAATAATCCGAAACACAAGGCATCTAAGACGGTAGATTTACCTGATCCATTTTCTCCGACAATTAATGTGGTAGAATTTTTATTTAATTGGACTTCTGTAAACTGATTGCCGGTACTTAAAAAATTCTTCCATCGTATATTTTTAAACTCTATCAAAACTTAATTTTACTCTCTTCTAGATGACTACAAAATACTATAGTAGATTCAATTAATTCTAGTTCAGCCTTTTCAATATTATATTTTTTATCAATCATTGGCTCATCGAAACAATTTGACTGTGCCACCTTTAAAGATATTATACATTTTTGTACATCCTTGAAGCACAGGCTTAGTCTAGACTCTTCCATCAATATTCTTTTAATACTTGAGGCTTTGATCCATGTTCAAATCTATATTCTGAAGAACGGGCGTGTAATTGTAAACCATCTTTCAATATGAGTCCTACCATTTTATTGAAAGTAATATCTCTTTCATGTGCCTGAAGAGCAACCCGTTTAAAATCATTATCTGTAATTTCTATATCAATTGCTGTGTGAGGTGTATCATCTTTACCAATTTCAACTACTGATCTAACCTTTTCAATTGATCTGATTCCCCTACTTTTTCGTTCTCTATCCTTCTGCCTCTCTATCTCGTCCATATCATAATTGCTCATAGCTTCTTGTTCCTTTTTGTTTAATAGTTCTGCATAAGTTTCCATAGTCATATTGTCTCTACAGTTAACGCTTCATTATATAAATTTTTCATCAATATATTTAACTCTGGTTTATTTTCTACATTTAATGAATCAACATATTTACTCAAAATAGTTAAGGTGTCTTGAGCCTCATCTATTATATCATCATCTTCCATAAATTCTAAATCCGAAAAATTCTCAACTACTACTAGATTAGCAACATTAACTGCATACAACTTATCTAATACAGTATCAAACCAAAAGGGGTTAGTTTTCTTTTGTATTACTACTTTTACGTAGGAGTTCTCATATTCACTATAATCTCTTTCAGTTAATGATTCAAAAGATTCATTACTATCATCGTAGTAAAATTTTCTAAACATTCTATAGGGGTTTTGTATGTATTCCAACTCTCTTTTGTCTGTGTCGAAGATGTGGAAGCCCCTAGGGTCTTTATAATCACTCCATGTTATCTCATAGGGATTTCCTAGATAGTAAATTGTACCATCATCTGACTTGTGATGAAAATGCCCACTCATAGCCATATCAAATTTATCAAAAATCTTTGCTTCTACACCTTCATAACTCCATGATCCAATATGTTGTTCAAACCCTTTTACTTCAAGATGTCCCATAAGAATCTGACATTGAGTATTTTTGATTGCTTTCATACTCTCACCATAATTGTTTTCATTTATCCACGGCATCATGAGTATTCCCAATCCATCAAAATCAACTTCTTTAGGAGAAGAATACATCCACGGCTCTACTTTTCCTTCATGAGTAGTGAATATTTCTTGAAGAGAATTTAAGTCATTGGTATTTTTATGAAAAGTATCGTGATTACCGATAATTATGTGGGTATCTATTCCCATTTTCCAAAGGCGTTCGACAAAATTTGTTCGTAGATCGTTCAGTATCTTGAAGTTAATAAACTTTCTACGATCTACCACATCACCTAAATGAATAAGCGTTTTGATATTGTGCTCCTCCAAATAAGGAAAAAACACATTATCATAGAACTTTTTGAAATAGTTCATGAAGAGTAGACTGTCACCTCGTGCGCCCCAATGAGTATCGGTTATTAAGGCGATCTTCATGCTATGGCTCTCATAAACAGTTCTAAATTAGATTCTGTTTTCTTAACAGCCTTTTTCTTCTTACTTTTTTCAAATGTATCTACAAAATCATCAACCATTACTTTAAAATCGGAATTTCTATAATCACCAAGAGAAACAGCATTATCAGTAGAATTTTTATAATCCATATATTCAGGTGCAATTTCATAATTTTGCATGCTTTTATATTTTATATATAATTGTTTCTTCTCCTTTTGAATTCTTCGAATAAAGGCATAAAAAATTATTTGAGTAAAATAAGCAAAAGGATTGTTTGATCTTTCTGGATTAAAATTATGAATATAATGTAGACAATTTTCTATTCCATCAGATATCATATCATTTTTAAATGCATAATTTATAAAGTTAGGTCTGAAAGATAATCTTTGAGCTATCTTTAAAAATACAGATCCTAAATATTCTGAAATCATTGGAAGGTCTGCATTTTCTTCCTTCGCTTTATTATATTCGTCTTTATATTCGATCATTGCCTCTAAAAATTTAGCATTATCGACATAATGAATTTTATTTACTTTTGTTTTTCGTTTAGCCATAATATCTATTATTTGTTTTTTGTTTAATCATAGTATATTATATCATAAAAATTCTAATTGTCAACCATTAATCTAATTCATATATCCACTCGGTTCAAATTCTGCCAAAAGCTTTGACATTTTTGTAAGTTCTTGACTTTGAGTTTGTATACTATCCTCTTGTACAGAATTTAAATAAAAATCTTGATACTCTTCTCCCAAATCCGAAACTGACATAACACATCTTGCCGCCAAAGGTACGTGTGTAGTATCTGTAAAAGGTAACCACTTAAGTAGTGCCAGTTGAGTACTTTTTTCTTCCTCATTAAATTTCATTAAAACTTTCATTGGCCAATGTAATTCCAAATAACCATTAGTTTTACTTTTATCAGTTACTAATACTTTAGAAAAGAGTATTTCACCATTATCTAATCTTATAACCTTCAAGTTTTCGTTATTTAGTTCTACTGCCATTCATGCCTTAAGCGAAATGTTATAGATTTTATAAGGAAATCGTTCATCATCATATATTTTCATTCGATCCTCATGATGCCGATAAGCATAGTTCTTTCTGTTCTTCCATCTTAAATCATCTGCAATATCGTATAGTACCGTTTCTGCGTTATTATCTGATATTCTCAACCCTCTACCTATTGACTGAAGATTTCTAATACGACTCTTAGAAGGAGAAGAGAAAATAATGTTATGAAGATTCCTAATGTTGATGCCGGTACTGAATACCCCATAACTAGCCACGATAATGGCGTCTTGTTCTGTTTCTGTGATTGCTCGTATTTGTTCTCTTGTATCGGTTTCTGTTCCACCATATACAAAAAAAGTTTTCCTATTGTCATCTGCGTCCTCCTTTATCATATCGTATAAAATACGTCCATGTTTTTTCACTAATCTAAAGAGTAACAAAGTATTACCATCAAGTGATAATACCAAGTTTCGTATATATTTATTTCTTTTCTCATGTCCCACTATAAATTCTAATTCATCTGCATACTTAATTTTTATAAATTGTTCACATACTACATCAGGATACTTTAATACTATAATTTCTACACGAAATGAAGCTAATTGTTTTTTATCAATTAGTTTTTTAGTTGTTGTGACCTTATAAACCTTACCAAATAACCCCTCTAAAACCAATTTGTGAGTTTGAGTTCCATCTAATGTGCCTGTAGTTCCTACTCTATATTCTGCATTTATACATTTAGTCATGATAGATGTAAGAGACTTTGATTTAAAACCATGTGCCTCATCACCAATCACTAACTTATATGATTCAAAAAGTTTTTTCTGGAGTTTATAAATGGATTGCCATGTGGATATAACTACTTGTTTATCTGAAACTTTATCTTGTCCAGCATAGACTTGATGACAAAATTTTGCGGAATCCCATCCATATTGTTGAAAATCTGCATATAATTGAGAAACTAATGATGTGGTAGGAACAATTATTAAAGTCTTAACGTTTAAAGCCCGTACAAGTAAATAGATTATTAGTGATTTACCACTTGCAGTAGGAGATACCAACAAACATTTTTTGTATGATAAGGCATGATGAAATCCTTCAAGTTGATAATCTCTCGGTTCAAATGGTAAATTTAAATCGGAAAGGAAAGTTTCATTCTTTTCTATCTTACGTGGCTTCCACCAATCGCCATCAGGAACTACTTGATAATTTCGCTTTTCAGCAAATATAAACACGTATTCAAGTAATCCACTATATAACAACCTATTGTGGATATTAAATAATCTTATATTACCGTCCCATATCTTCATACGATAAGAGGGCATGAATCTAAAACCAGGAACTTGAAATGTAAAATAATCACAAATTTCTTGTGCTACACCATCTTCACAGTTAATTTTAAGATATACTTCATCCTTCTTTGTAATCTCAATAGTCTCAATGGCCTTCTGTAAATCTTTTCCAATCGATTGCATTTTTGATTATAAATCCTCTATTAGATAGACTCTTAACTATAGATTCCAAATATCCGACCTTTTCTTCTACTACTGCAATAATTTTTGAAGAATTAATAATGTCATCATCCGCTTCAATATAGATGTCTATATCAGCTTTAAGTAATTTAAGTTGAAATGGTTCCAAATCAAGAGACTCCATTTCTTCAGCACTCATTCTTCCACCAAAATAATCCTTCTTTTGTCTGATCAACCTGTTATGATCATATCGCAAAGTACGGAGTCTTAGTCTTTCATCGTGAAAGAAAATTAAATATTTGTTATGTAGTTGTGGAATTTTTACTGCTTCTTTAGATAATTCAGTTTCATCTATTTCACAATCAATAGTCCATTGGTACTGTAGTTCTTCAAATTTCATAATCTTTCAATTTTTTGAGGACGACCATTGTGCCCACTTGTTCAATTATTTCTGTATAACCCTGTTCGATCCATTCATCTATAAATCTAGTTACTCCTTCACAGGTTGGATCTGTATAATCATGAGCTAAACAAACACCATGTAAATAGTTCCAATGATGAATAAAATCTTTTTTAACTCCATCATAAGAATGATCACCATCGACAAATAACAAGTCCATCGGTAGATTTTTCATTCCATGTGAATTGTCTACTCTAATATCTAGTCTATCTTTTTCTTCGTATTTATTCAACCAATCGTCCGCATCAGGATCATGACAACCCTCAACAATATCAACAGAAACTATTTTTACATCTGAATTGTGTGTTGCTACAGAAAGTAATACAAGAGAACCCGCCCAATACCTACCAAGTTCTAATATCTGTGCACCTTGAAAATGTGTCAGTTTATTAGCATATTTGTACAATAATCCTGCTTCGTGCAAGTCCAATCGTATAATATCTCTTGTTTCTCTGGGAGAGTTAAACATCCATAACAAGTGAGAAAAATCACTTTTCATTTTAATTTTAATTGTTCAATAGATTCTTAATAGTATATTCTGTATAATTAAAACTAACTGTTGCAACTTGATATACTGGGTCTGCTGTAGTACTATCAAATGGTATTGCTGATAATGTGGTAGGGAAAATATCTTTGAAATGTATTTCCATCGTAGGATTCATGGCACTACTCACAATAGTTAATACTGCGGAAGTGTATTTACTTACATCACCAATCATCCATTCATATATTTCTTGCCAGTTTTTTAAATATTCATCAATCATAAAAGTTATATCAAGTGCCTCATAAGTTATAATACCAGTATGCCGAGAAAAATTTTGAAGTTGAGGAGTTGATATAGTTTGTGCTTCCAATGTTATTCCTGGTAGGTTAGCAGTCTGAATAAAAAAGGAAGTATTTGGTAAAGCACTAACATCAAATTTAAATTGTACATCTGCTAAAGGATTAATATTTTTAGGTTGATCTGTTAGACTTGTCATATATCCTTTTCATCTTTTGAAAATAAATTTGGTAGTTTTGGAAAATCATCTCCACGATAATTGACCCAAATAAATTGTAGAGCGGGATGTTCTTCAATAACTTTAAAAATTTGTTTATCCCAATTATTATATTCGGCTTTCCATCCATCTACTCTTTTACTATCTTTACTGAAATAATGTTCTGTATCAGTATAGATGTTATCATAATAATTGTTATGATGATCAAAACCTAATAAGTAAACTTTTTCAAAATCATTACAAGTAAAATCTTGACACGCAATATGTAATGCTGAAGTTCCTGTAGACCATCCTAAAACTTTTTCACCCACGTTTTTTATCTTATTTTCCATTCCTTTAGGAACCCAGATAATGTAACTTTGGGGTTTTGTTACTCCACTATCAAGTCCAGAAATATACACAAAATATTCAGAATCAAATCTTCGATATGTTGTATGTTCTGTTCCATTAGCTAAAGAATCATATGCTTCTGCAGGTAACAGATTCCATGAATTATGGGTAAAATAACATTGTCCATCATATCCAGATTCAATAATATCACTCATTATTCCTGCATCAGTAGCACAAATCACATCAGGTGTAAAATCTCTATAACAAGCATTACATCCTATAACTGTTCCATCTAATTTTGATATATCAATGTTTTTTCTACTTGGTCCATTTCCTAGTACAAAAACGGATTCTATACCTTGAGCATCAGGTCCTTCATACATATCACCACCTTATATCTATCTCTTCTCGGCTCACACCTTATTATATCACACTATTTCCATTTGTCAACTACTATTACTATTTAGTAAGCACAAAAAAAGGATGGACAAAAAGCCCACCCTTTTTTCTATTTTATCGCCCGAGGCTATTACTCTAGTCTTCCTTAAAAAGGATTACATCAAGTTAGCTACGATAACGTGTCTGTAGTAACGGTTAGCATTCGCTGTAAGTGCACCGGAACCAGCTCCGTTATTTGCGGAACCTGTTTCATTCGCGAAAGGATTAGAAACAAGACCATAACGAGTCTTAAAACCAATCTTAGGCTGGAATGAGTTCTCACCAACTGCACGAACCATTTGCAACGGAACGTAAGGACAGTAGAACAGTCCTGCGTCATATGCAGATGAGCCTTTGTAACCAACTGTGAAATAGTTAGTTGCGGCAGAAGGAGCATACGGATCAACGAAAACTTTGAAACGACCATTCAAAGTTCCAACCATTGTGGAACCAGAATCATCAGGATCAAAACCATTTCCGGAAGGATTTCCAGAGAGTTGACCAGCCATTGCTAATGCGGATGCTACATCTGAAGAAGTAATAAGAATATTACCTTTTCCTCTGCGAGTATCTTTAGCAATTGCGTTTGCTTCACGTTCAATCTGGAACATCAAGCCTTTGAACTTCTCAACAGACCAACGTCCGTTTGAGTCAGTATCAAGGTCGAAAGTTCCTGCGGATGTAGTGTTATGAGCTGCACCAGTTTTTGCGTTGGTGTAGATTGTTCTCATAACTTCGCGGTTAATTTCAGCCAAAATTTCTGTTGACAGAATGTTTGACAGTTCTGTTTCAGCATCCAAACCGTGAACGGCTTTAAGATCCTGTGCCAATTCCATTGTGTACTCAGCTTTGAGTGCACGTGACTTGGCTGTAACAGTTACTTTGTCAATTGCGAATGCCATTTCGGATACTGTAACATCAGCTTCTTGTGTCGCTGTTGCTGTACCAGTACCAGTAGTCATACTAGCATCTGCTGGATTGCTGTTAGCAGAATGTGTTCCACTACCAGAAAAGGATGAGTCGGCTTCAACAGAGTCTGCTGCTTCTACACCGGCCTGAGATGTGATGTGAGACTTCATACAGAAGATTAGTCCGGTAGGACCAGTCATCGGTTGAACTCCACAAACATCATAAGCGATGAGATTAGGCATGGCTCTACGAACCAACGAAATTAGAACAGGATCAACGGTGTCAATATTACCGCCGGTCTTGTTAGCGTGAGCCGCTTCTTGGATACTTCCAAACATTCCACCGTCTTGAGTGGCTTGCTCCCGCATGGCTTTCTCTTGGTTTTCCAAAAGAACTGCCGTTACGGCCTTCCGATAATTATCTTTAATCGGAGGGAGGTCTTCATGTGTAAGAACCGGACCCCACTTTTTCTGAAGGTCTTCAGCTAGGTACATATTATTCTCCTATAAGGTTTAAAATTAAGTATTGTAGCGTTTTATCGCTGATGTATAATGTTGCATGTCTCCATCAACTTTTATTTCCTGTTTCTCGTCAGAAACTTCAATTGTTTCATCTGTTTCTGTGATCTCTGAAGTAACGGCATCAGATTTAGGGAAATAACTTTCTTTAAGTACATTTAATTTTTCAATGTATTGCTCTGTATTTTCAAATTCAATTCCTTCGGCCAACTTAGAGATTTTTTCCGAATCAGTATCGGCTAAATCTTTAGTTGCTAGCTTTAAGGCATCATCTTTTTTGAATTGAGCCAATTCTTTTTGGAGTTCTACTCCACGATTAATCTCTTCATCCAAAGAGGTTTCAAGGTCTTCGACTTTTGTGAATAAGTCGTCTACCATGTCAACTTTCTCTTCTGGAAGTTCAATGTAATGTTCTGTGAAGAGAGTTTTGAGTCCAGACATGAAATCTTCAACCAATTCAGAACGAATTCCTCTTTCGATTGCTAATTCATTTTCTTTCATCCACTCTTCTACAACATAAGTGAGATAACCGTCAACTTTTTCTGTAAGTTCTTTTTGGAAAACTTGAGATCCAGCTTCTTGTTCTTTTGCTTGTTCTGCCATTCGAACATTGACTTCATCGACAACTTTTGCGTGAACGGCGGCTTCGAAAATAGTTGTAGCCTTTTCTTTGAATTCTTCAGAAAGACCTTCTTCACCTTTTGTTAATGCTTCGATATCATCTTGAACATTAATTGGTGCGATGTCTTCTGCAGAAATAGATACTTTAGTACGAACTGGTTCTACAACATCTTCTTCAATTTCTTCAAGAGAGGTTGAGGACATAATTTGTTCATACTTGGTTGCTAAATCAGATTTTAACATTCCATTAACTTGATCATAAATGTTTTTTAACATTTGATTTTTAGTTCCTGGAACTTCAAATGATGCACTAATACCACCTTTTTTACGTGATTTAGCCATCTTCTTAGCAAGTGCTTTATCAACTTTATAGCCGGGTTTCGAACGCTTCTTTTTAGATTTTGCAATAGCTTTCTTACCAGATGATGACTTGGCATATTTTGCTGCAGCCATCTTTGCTTTAGATGACATTTTCTTTTCGGCAACAGGCTCTTCTTCCTCGTCATCTTCTTCAGGCTCTTCTTCGCCTTCTTCTTTTTTGACGGAAGCTTTACTTTCTTCTACTTCCTCTTCGTCATCTTCTTCTTCATCACCTTCTTCTTCTTCGGTAATAAAGTTTTCTGCAATCCAAGCATCTACTTGATCTTCTTCAATACCTTCATCAAAGGCATATTCCAAAATTTGATCGAGGCCAACTTCAACTGTTTCGGAGGATTCTTCTATAACATCTGAAGAATCTTCTCCTATTATTTCCTCTTCAGACTCTACTGATTTTAATTCTTCAGACATTTAAATCTCCTAATCTATTCTAATTTAAGTGTTTTACTTTGTGTATTATTTAGTAATTTTATAAACTTGACATAAACTGATCAAAGGCTTTTAGTTGATATTCATCTAATTGCTTTTGACTAGTTATTTTCATTTCTTTTTCGATTCGGGCAATATGGCGTTCATCAAGAATACCGTTATCCCATATCCATTCTTTTCCTTCCATAATACCATTGACAAATGCCGCTGGTGCAGAAGGATCAGCAACAATATCTGCAGCTGTTGCAAGATAAAAATCATCTTGTACGTGACTACAATTGCTACCCATAGGCTTTAAGGAGCCCATTCCTCTAGATGAAACACCCAATCGGGCACCTTCATCAATAAGGTTCTTTACTATTTTTCCATAAGGTGTGTCCATAATCTTTGCTCGACCTACGAAATTGTTCCCATCCTCTTTTAGTGATTGTATCATGTGGGAAACTCTTTCAAGATTGACAGTCGGGCCTTCTGGATGTCCTAATTCACCAAACGCTCTGTTTTGTAGAATATAATTTTGTTCGTATCTTTTAGCTTCTTTTTGTAATATTTCTTTAGGATATAACCTACCATTGCGATTCTTCACATCAGCTTGCATAAATACACCCTCAATGAAATAATTCTTTCCTTTTGTAGTAGCTTCACATATAAATTCTACATCTTCTAATTGTTCGCATATAAGTTTCATTTTTCTCCTATCATGTGAAGTTGCCTAGTTTGAAATCAACTGGGAATCCTAATCTTGCATTTTGTTCGTATTGTGGAACATCATATCCGGGTGCTTGTTTTTTGCATTCCATTATGATTGTATATGAATCACCCGATCCATGTCCTGTTGTAGTAAATTGAATATCTCCCAAAACATTACCTGAATCGCCTGTTGCATTTATTCCAATTCCAGGCCATTCATTTCCTGGCATTGACCAACTTCCATTACCACTTAATTCTGCAATAGTCGTTTCTGCGGTAGATCCATCCCATTGAATATCAACTGTCAAGCCGTTTGTTATCCACATTATCTTTGTAACTAAAAGATTGTAATCTAATTCTGTGAAGTTTCCACTATTTGCAACGGTTTCTGTATGTGTTCCTGATACTGCACCAACAATTGCATCACCATTGGACATGCCAGTATCGATTGCAGTTGCTTTTTTATTTGTATTATCCCAACCAACAACCGTTACAGTAGTTGCTCCTGCTGTAAAATCAGTAACAAGAAAATGTTCTGTGGCGGCAGTTGTTATTACTTCTCCGATCTTGAATTTTTCTGTAGATGCGGCGGACAAAGTAAGTGTATGTTTTGCCCATGTAAGTGTCGATACATCTATTTTCTTAACATCTGCTTCTGCTGCATCAGAAAAAAACTTTGTAATATATTTTTTTTCGTTATTTAATAGTACTTGTGTTTCAGCTGCCATCTGTTACTTCCTCTTGACTTTCCGGCTCTTTCGAGTCTGTATTCTGTTTAGTTAAAAAAGTTTGTGCAAAATCCTTTTTCTTGCTTTCTAATGATACCATCACTTTTTGTTGAAGTACATTACCTATTGCGGTCTTTACTCCTGCAGCATCATTTGAAGTGGACAATGCTACGATATCACCAATTGTAGTTTCATTAGACATAAATTTCCTCTATTATTAAATATCTCTTATATTTATACTATTTATAAATTTTAGTTACTGATCACCTTTAAGTCTGGTTTATTCGCTGAAGGATCAAATTCCCATTGTTGATCTTCTGGTTCTCCTCCGCCAGCAGCCTCTGCTTTTTCTTTCTCCATCTGAATTTTCATATCATCAATTTCTTCTTGAGTCAATTTAAGAATATGTTTATTGATATATTCTTGAGAAAAGAATTTACCAACAACTTCATCTCTATATCCCATATCATTTACTAATAGTCCTAATCGTTCTCTCATCATTGTTGCTTGTTGTAATTCTGCAAAATGTGAATCAGATTGCCATTCATATATTATAGCATCTTTTATGACTAACCAATCTTGAGAGGAAACAATACCCTTGAGAAGTAGTTGTTTTTCAAGAAGATCATTGAACAAAATATTAAATCTTGCTCGTAATCTTTCAATGAAACGAGTAAATTTAACTTCATCTCTAGAAATTTCTTCTGCTCTGCCCAATATAAAGCCTGAATCCTGTTCTAACCGTGAAGGAGGAACATTAAGTGCTTTGTATAGTTTTGTTTTGAAGTAATCAACATCTGCCAATTCACCAAGATTCTCTCCTCCAGGTAACGTAGAAATCTCTGTACCTCTTCCACCTTCTCTTCGTGGAAGCCAGTAATCCTCTAACATACTCATGTGCTTACGTTCATCTTTAATCTCACCAGTATTGGAATCATATACCAATTTATTCTTATATTTGCTCATGATATCACGTAGATACTGTTCTGCTTTGATCTTAGGTAGATTACCAACATCAATGTAGAAAATTCTACGTTCAGGAGCACGTGAGATACGATAGATGACAACCGCATCTTCTAGCATTCGTAATTGATTAAGAGGTTTGATTGCTTTGTGTAAATGACTTAAAACTAATTTTCTATCTGGATCTAATACGCCAGAATGAACATAAGATATAGAATCATCAGCAATTTGAATTGTTGTTCCACCACCTCTATCTGAAATTCCTTTTTCATTAAACAAATAGTATTCTTGAAATCCGGAAGTATCAAGTTGTGTGCCTTCAGGCCCCTCTACTATTTTAGCTTGTCTAACCTTTTTTATTTTTAAAGGGTCTATTGGGCGTAATTCTAATACACCACGTTTGGGGTTTTTATTATCAATAATAATGTGAAAAAACAATCTACCATCGACATACCACTTTCTAAATAATTCGTATCCTACTCTCCTAAAATCGAGTAAACGAATTAGTTCTGCGAACTCTTCTTTTATACTTTCTTTGATATTGTCTGATAAATGGGATTTTTCTAAACTAATACTAACAGGAGATTCTTCTCTATTTGCAACGACAGCTTCATTAATAACATCATCAACTGCCTGATCACATTCAGGAAATGTTGCCATCTCTCTGTATTTTTTGATTAGGTCTAACTCATTTTTAGCTGCGCCTTCTAGGTCAACATATGTTCCATATGCGCCGCCTGAACCGGCTACTTCAAATGCACCATCTTCTGGCTCTGGGAGAGCAAAAGATGTCTTATTTTTTTTATCTTTATCTACTCTTCCTATAGAAAATCCAAATAATTCAACTGCCATACATTTTTCCTAATAGGTGAAATGGGAACAAATAACTCTGTTCCCATGTAAAATTGTTTTCATTATTAATATTTATATTAGGCTCCAACGTTTGAATCTGTAGAAGCAAAATAACTATATTCCCATGTTATATCAAAAGTCTGAATTTCATTGGTATCCCAAGACAAGGCTATTTCTGCACAGGTAGAGGGCCAAACATTCTTAAATACATATTCTTTAGAATGACCTGAACCATCCTTTTTAAGTTGGCGAACTTTTATTTCAGCAGTGTAGTCAAGAATTTTCTTGAAAGCCGTATCTCTTTTATTTGTTTTATGAGAATTAAGTCTTTCCATCCAATTTTCGACATGATTTCTAATATCCATATTTTCATCGTTGTAAACGTTTGTTGTTAATTGAGCAGCCGCCCGATTACCAGGGATATTCAAAGCTCTTCCCATATATGTAACTGTGGCTACATCTATAGTTGAAGGAGGGAATGTTACACCTTTACACATAAAGGTCCAAGTGTCTATACTTCCTTTACTACCGCCTACAGTACCTGTTAATTCACATTCGAATAAACTGGCTAATGCTCCACCGTGAGTAAGTTTAGAGGTAAATGCGTCAATGTTAAATGATGAATCTGCCATTGTTATTTTCTCCGATGACTAAAATTGAAGATAATGGGGGAAGCCTTTTTTACAAGTGTTCCCTTCGGAAGTCATCGTCTTCCCCCCATCTTATTATTATTTATATACTATTATTTATACGTTATTATCCAATAATTTCACTAAATTCAACGCCAGAACGTACTGCTACGAATTGTAGTTGTATGAAGTTAATTGAACGAGATGGTTTTATATAGATATCTCCACGAAATTCGTTACGATCAACGACCTCTGGAGTATTATTACTACCATCACAAACAACAGCAAAATCTTGAACTCCGCCTCGTCCTTGAATATCTCTCAAGAAAGGTTCAACGGTTGATGTAAATCTAGACCGTGAAAATGCATCGTTGAATTCAAACAAGAAGGAATTGGCCATTCTTGCAATAGATTTTTCTAACAAAATAAACAATCTACGTACATTGATACGATCAAATGCACTTGGTTTTGCTAATAGAGTTTTATCTCCAAAAAGAAGAATTCCACTTCCGGGCATTGCCGTAACAGGATTAATTCCATTTTTATAAAGATTATCTCTATCTGTCTTATTTGGATTAAAAGGAAGTTTAATCGCATTACGTATATTACCTCTATCTAATCCAGCAGGTGACCAAAAAGGATCACGAGATTGATCTGTAAAGGCACAACATCCTGCAATATCTCCATTCAAAGGAATGTACCGATATACATCATTGTACTTGTCGTACATATACTTCCATCCAGAGTCCATAAATGCATAAGATGAACTTGGCATAGAATTTCTATGATCTATTATATCCGTAACTTCACTTCCGGCATTGTCAACTACATTTGCTTGAAGAGGGGAAACAAAAACTACACAATCTTTACGATATTCTGCAATATTATTAATGGCATGTATTTGAGTTGCGGCTGTTGCATCTCCTGTCATTAAAAGTGTTACATCAGTTTCTTCAGCATTTTTGAATTTATCAAGACCCGTTTGAACGTTTCCGGCTGTTGCGGTTGAACCGTTAGAACCTCCTGTTAAACTTCCAGATATGATAACTCCTTTACCATTAAATGTTCCTGAAGCGACTCCACCCCAAGCAGTTGTTCCACCGCCAAGTAATGCGTCTGCATCACCTTTTACGTGATGATCCATCCAGCGAAGATAGATTGATTTTCTATTTACCAAATCTTTGTAGTAAATACTTTGACCATCTTCTCCTTTTGCGCCACCGGCAACCGATCCTGTATAAGTTTCGACTACTGTATTATTTGCTCCAGTAAATTCTCCATCTTCATCAATAACAGCAATATGAATTTCATCTTGTGCTCCGTTATTTCTTGCACAATGTGCAGAAGTAGTAGGCTCACTATCAAATGCGTCTGCATATTCCCATCTACGTGAATGAGTATTAGCAACTGCTGCGACAACAAAAGGCTCTGATACTGTCATAGATGTTGCTGATGCAATTGCAGAAACTTTACGTTCTTCACTTGTACCAACAAGTTTAACAAGATCACCTACAGTATATTGAGTAGAAAAGCTTGTAGATGTTCCAGTTATTACAGTTCCATTAGCTGAAGCTGCGACAGTTCCAATTAGGTCTGTTGCTGGTTGACCAAATGCTGATCTCTTCCTACGAGTATAGGCAGCTGAGCTGGCCATATTTGCTGGACTTGTTGCAACCAAAACTGTATCAGATGTAACAGTTTCAACTACAGCGAATTTACTATCAAAAGAAATAACATCACCAACAGCAACATCTGCACGAAAAGTTGTTCCTACTCCAACAATAGTAGTATTTGCAAGGGTGTATACAATAGAAGAACAAGCTGGTGAAATGTCAGTATTACTATTAAGTGTTCCATCTGAATTAGTATTTGCTCTTGTGGCTCCACACATGGAAACTCTTAAACTATTTCCAAAGTCTCCAGCATATTTTGCTACGAAAGATCCATAATCATCATTTAATGTACCACCCATATCAGGATCATATGTGTTTTCATATTTTTCATCATTTGAGATATAGACGGTATTTGACGAATCCATTGTCGCGTTCTTTGCATCAGTTGTATTAGGTGTACGAACTACTTTAAGATTTCCCGAATATGCGAGATAACTTGCGGCAGTGAAAAATGTTTTGTATGAGGCGGCGTCTGGTTTACCAAAGGTACTTGATAGTTCTGATTCATTACTTATTGTAACGCGATCATAAGCTGGTCCCCACCTAAAAGGACCGGCAATTGCACCCTCTGTCATAGAAATTTCGGGAACAACGGCTGTTAAGTCAATTTCTTTGGTTACAACGCCTGGACTAATTGTAAAAGGCATCTTATCTCTCCTATAGATTTAAGTTGAAAGATTGTTATGGTTTATCTACCATATTACATTTATTTAGTTTTTTTCAGTTCTCTAAAATCATAAATATTAAGTGTTATCATAAATTTATAAGGGATGTATGGATTATAAAGAAACATATAAATTAATAGACAATGAAAAAATAAAAGAACGATTTCTTAAAAAAGTTGATCGTTCCGAAAAAAATACAGAATGTCATATCTGGCTTGCTTCAAAAAATAAGACAGGTCATGGAATGTTTTCTGTAATGGGACAAACTATACCTGCTAGTAGATATGCCTTTATGATGTACGGCAAATTTTCTGATATTTCCGGAATGCGAGGTGAATTAACACCTAGTGAAGTAGTAACTCAAACTTGCTTCAACCCCTCTTGTGTAAATCCTAAACATCTTGAAGTATCCAATAAAAGAAGAATAGGAAAAAGATTAACTATCCGTCCAGATCAATTAGTTACTGGTTCGCTGAGTTTTTTAAACAGATTAAAAAAGGAAAGACCAGATTTATCTAATAAAATTGAAGATTTAATAACAGAAATAAACAACCCACCTACTGAAGTTAATTTTGGAGATATAAATCCATTTATTTGATGTCTTGACCCACTATTGTTGCATACCAAGTAGTACCATTATCATAAGTAGTAAAAGAATAGACATCTACAGCATCATTTGCTAAGGTGTTAGTAGGTCTATGAACCCATCCTGTTCCTGGTAGCCAGTAGCGTTGCCATTTAAATTTTATAAGTGCACTTCCACTCCATTTAAATTGTCTAGGAACAGAACCTTGTGTAACTTTTAGATTAAAGGTAAGCGTTTTAGGCGCAACTGCACCCGGAGCAATCGTTATAGTATCTATATTTGAAGTACCATTAGATTGTAAATCAGCTGTAAAATAGCTACCAGTCGTTAAATCTAATGTCAAAGTTGATGTGTTAAGCTCAACGGCTATGCCAAAGCTATTGGGAACCGCAGAGGCGTTGTGTTTAGGAAGGTTTGTTCGAAAAATAAGTGCCTGGTTATTGAGACCATCATAACTGGATGCAATCATGTCAGGCACGCCAGTCCCTAGTACTGTTGGAGTTCCAAATGTGTAGGTTACTGCATTTCCTACGGTGTTGGAGTAAGTGGCGACA